>Ga0316203_1000215_pt1 | contig 92873 bp, 79 predicted proteins | sample 6monrhotite_MG_FD_204940 | JGI IMG/M metagenome (GOLD analysis project Ga0316203, IMG submission 204940) | Microbial mat bacterial communities from mineral coupon in-situ incubated in ocean water Damariscotta River, Maine, United States -... | ecosystem: Environmental > Aquatic > Marine >... | reverse complement strand
TGTTAGATAACATCTTATCAAAAATCTGCATCGCGTTGGTTTTAGAATTTGGATTAGTTATACCTAGGGCAGTGGCTCCTCTCACAGAGTTGATTATCAATCGATTCTTCTTTAATTTGGAATTTAACATTAGCAATGGAGCTATATGTGAATCTCCATAGCACTCTAATACAGACTTTCCCTGCACCTTCCAAAAAAACTGGTCTGCGCGGCGAAAAAAACTCATTAGCATATCCAACAAGGCACTAGTTGAATTTATCACTTTTTCATCAAATTTAGATCTAAAATACGAATACAACTGGCCAAACTTCGAGGGCGGGTAAACACTGGTATCAATGCCTATTTGTTTCTTACACCGGAACCACATCGCTGTGTTGTGAAAAATAATTCCTAGCATTGTACCAGCAGCGGCCCCATTATACCCGTAAAGTTGAACCAAGAATAATGTTGCTATAATCGCAACTGCTCCACTTAAAATCGAGATAGTAAGGAGATCGACTTGCCTTCCGGCTTGTATTATCAGTTGCCCTGCTGACCCCGACCAAACATTAACAATCTGACCAACACAAAGTATTGTAAGAGCAAGTGCTCCTTCCTCATAAAATGGCCCAAATAATATTCTTAGAACACTTCCCCCAAATGGGATAAGAACTAAGATTACTAACATTAAAGGAATGCCAGATAGCGTTGCAATTGTGCGCAATATTTTTTCTAGTTCTTGATTCCTCCCTTGTGCATAAAACCTCGCCATCAGTGGCGGAACCACAGCATTTATGATCGTTAAAGGCAACGCAATGCTTAACGCTAAGCGTGCGACAGCTCCATAAATAGCCACCTCATCTTGAGGTCGAAACAGCGCTAGGAGCCAGATATCTGCTTGAGATAAGACAAATAGAAAAAAGAACGAACCCCAAAGTGGCATAGATACTTTAAATACCTCAGTGGGACTAATAGGCACACCGATATGGGGAAGTTTTACGATCATTCTAGTTATAATGGGCAGTGCTAACAGTGCACTTGCGCATACAGCCAAAGAAGAAATCAGGACGACTTGACTGAGCCTGGCCTCTCCAGATATCCAATATAAGCAAGCAAACAATATAAGTGTAATAATTGATGATAAAAATCCACCAAAAATACTTGCCAACTTAATGCTGCCAAATCCACGAAATATTTCTGCCAATAGGTTTTGGGCAGCTATGGAAATCACCCAAAATACGCTTACTAAAGCAATGTAATCCAAAGATGACGAATGGGCAATGTTTTGAGAAACCCATGACCATCCTCCACTCAACAGTACAAGCCCAGCGAAAATAGAGCCCCCAACAGCTAACATAAATGTATGTTGAATAGCGCTTCTTGCCCGCGTAAAGTTTTCTATGGCTAATGATTCTGCAATAAACCTCACTATGCTTTGCGCTAAACCCAGCTGAGCTAACAGCGCTGCACATGCCACCAAACTAAAAGCTAGGAAATAAGCTGCAAGCTCATCCGGATCAAGTAACCGTGTTAGCAATACAGTGATCATCAATCCTGAAAGACCTGTTATTACCTTTCCGGCAAATGCCCAAGCTCCGCCTTTAAGCAACTCTTCTTTGATGGAGCGCTTATGGAGCATAGGGAGATACAGTGACTTGTGACTTGTGATTTGTGATTTGCAAAATTTTCCAGGCAGCCAGAAACAGGATCACTCCGGCCAGATCGGCAACAACATCATACAGTGATACATCACGCCAGGGAGTGAAGGACTGAATGTATTCGTTTAATCCGCCAGCAATAGCGGTCAAGAGAAAGCTGGCTGATAGTGATTTGTACCCCAGGACATCCTCTCTCGGCTTTAGCATCCTGCCTCGCTCTACCTCTCCCGTCCTTGGGGTCGTTGCTACGCCATTCACCTTGTAACTTGTGACTTGTGATGGGGAAACAGCACCAAATCTATAGAAAAACACGGAAGCAATGAGCCAGGCGATGATGCCGAAAACGAAGAAGTGGGCGATCTTGTCCAAGTGTGGAATCAAATGGTTATTAATGGATGGGGCTAGAGTGGATTCAAAGGCAACAGAGGCCAGTACGAGGAGCAACAGAACTGGTGTGAGTTGGTAGATGGTAGATGGGAGATGGGAGTGGCACAAAGTCCCGGAGACCGAGGACTCAGGACTCAGGGTACTACGAAATTCAGATTTGGTGCTGAAAGAATCAGTCATGCTTTTTCTTCTTTATAGTGTGTTTGAACTTCAGCACAGCGAAATTCAGCTCTATCGAAGTTTCGCTGTCTGATACCGCCAAGTCATCATCGAGAATCTCGGCGATCAGTTCCCCACTCTTCTGCATCAGTGCTTTCTGGTCATTCTTCTCCTGCGCCGTTGAAAGCTCCCTGATGCTTCGCGACAAGTGTCTCATCTTCGTGAATGTTTCCACAATCGCGATGGTGGTCTGAGTCGCCTGCTCGCTTTTCAGAATGGTGGCAAGCATATACAGCCCTTTTTCAGTAAACGCTTTAGGGTTAACAGTGGAATGTTTCAATCTTTTGAACCGGTGGAAATTTTCCACCAGTTCCACTTTTTCATCACTGGTAAGTTCAACAATATAACCAGCAGGGAACTTTTCAGGGTTGTTCTTCACTGCCTTATTAATATCCCTAGTCTCAACAGCATATAGCTCTGCCACATCACGATCAATCAGTACCTGATCATCTCTAATGAGAACAATCTTCTCTTCTACATCTTCTAATGGGGTAAGATTCATGCAATCTCCGTGGGAAGCGAGATGTAAGGAGTGGGAACATCTCCCGCTTTGACAAGCGGGATCAGAGGCCAATCATTGATACATAAACCCATTACAGGCGATTTATTCATCTTGTGCTTATATTTGTGCAGAGACATAGTTTTTGTGAATCCACCCTTTAAAAATCTTATCTGATTGTAGACTACAAAACCGTAATTAGTAACTGGTAACTAGTGATTGGTCCCCCAGAGGAGCTTCTCTTGCTACGCAATTCACCTTCTGATTGGTGACTTGTGTCTTGGGAATTGCGGGGTCATGCCTGTCATTGATGCAATCGCCATCACTGGCCACTCACTTCCCTGGTGGATTTGCTTGTACATAGTCATGTGATCTACAAACCCACCCTTTTGAAAAGTTATCTGATTATAGACGAAGAAATGAGAAATGTAAGGCGGGAGATGAAAGATGAAAGATGAAAGGACTAAGGTGTGCCCAAGGAGCAAGCGATGGTGCTCCCGTCGCACGATAGTTCATTTACATTGAACGGCTCTACGCATTCTACGGTTGAATATATTTCACCGGGTCCATCCTTTCATGTAACACATTCACAATCACAACATGACCTTGTTTGGCGATGTAAAATACAATCTGTTTGCCAGCAGGATGGCTGCGTAAGGCATGGTGGAGATCCGGTCTGAATCTCCCTTGCATGGGATTTTCAGCCAGTGAACAGAAGCAGTCATCAATCATTCTCAAATAAGTGACGCGCTGTTTTTTACCCCATGTTTTCTGGGTGTAACGGGCTATTTGCATCAGACTGGCTTTTGCATCAGCTGTGAGTCGAAAGGCCGGCATCAGCTATCTTCACGATCCATATCATGCATCAGTTGATCAAATGAATAGTCCACATAAACGCCATTCTCGGCATCAGCAATAGCAGGTTGTAATAGCGTTTTCAGCTTGGCCAGCTTCAGTTCGTAAAGTAAGGCTTCATTGGTATCAATATTGCGGATCGCTTCACGCACAAACTCGCTGGCATTGTTATACATGCCACTGGCCACCTTACTCTGAACCAGATGCATCAATTCAGGTGTGAGAGAAACATTCATGGTAGGCATGGGCCACCTCCTCGTAGTAAGTCATAATGGCAAACATTGAGTGTATCTTGCCATAATTCAATTTTTTCTACAACGTAAGCTTTACCACGAATTACACTAATGAACACGAATTATTTACTTCAAAGTAGTGTGTGGCTTGAGTATCCGGGGTTAGACCGACCTGTCATTGATGCAATAGCCATCACTGGCCACTCACTTCCCTGGCATTAATAGGCATTTTTCGAGAGCAACGTAATCACTGTTTTAATCATGATCCGGATATCCAGCCAGATTGACCAGCTGTTGATATAGGCAAGATCATATGCCACCCGCTTTTCCATCTTGTCCAGGGTATCGGTTTCACCACGATAGCCATTGACCTGGGCAAGCCCTGTCATACCCGGAAGAATGCGATGGCGGGACATATAGGCTTCGATTTTATTGGTATAAAACTGATTGTGTGCCTTGGCATGCGGTCGCGGACCAACCAGTGACATCTCACCCTTGAGTACATTAAACAACTGTGGCAACTCATCAATGCTGGTTTTACGCATAAAGAGCCCGGTTTTGGTGATCCTGCCATCCCCTTTACTGGCCTGTGTTACCCCATCACCCTTCTCTTCGTGCAGTTTCATGCTGCGGAACTTCAATACCTTAATGATCTTCCCATCCAGCCCATGACGCTCCTGACGAAACAGCACCGGGCCGGGTGAACTCAACTTCACAGCAATCGCCGCAATGATCATAATCGGGGCAAACAGCAGCAGAGCAAAAACAGTGAGAACTTTATCCAGCAGCAATTTATTTAAGCGCGCTCCTTCCACCATCGGACTTTCAGAAAGGTAATAGAGTGGCACGCCGGCGACCTCCTTCACACTCGGGCTGATCATATGCAGGCCAAAAATGTCCGGTGCCCAGACAATATCGACATTCAGATCGAGCAGCTGCAGCTGCATATCCCGAATCTGGTGGCTGGTTCGCATTGGCAGAGCAAAATAGACACGGCGGACATTATACTTTTCAACCAGATCACGCAGCTCATCCAAACCACCCAGCCTTGGCAGCCCCTTCTCATACCATGGCTCATCATCTTCCGGCACATCTGATATCACACCAACAATCTTGTGCGCAGTCCACGGGTTTGCATTAATATGCTTAGTCAAATGGCCGCCCAGCTTACTATTACCAACAAGAATTGAAGCAATAATCTGCCTGTGTTTGGTAACATATGAGCGAACCAGATAGTTGGTGATAATATGCACTGCCATCTGAACTATGGCTGCTGCCACAAACCATGAGAGTATGATCTGGCGCGAAAAGTCTTCCGAATCCTTGGTGACAAATGCCCAGGCTATCATCAGCCCCATCACTTTGGTCCAGGCCCAGAGCACATTCAATGCACGGCTGATATTACCTGTAAACCTGCGATAGACACCGGCATTCGAGTAGACTAACCACATCAGCACCGGTGCAATGATCGACGGGTAGTAATAGATTGTTGAGTCCTGTAACCCTTTAAACCAGACCAAGACAAACAGCACCCCGACAACAACAGCCATATCGAGCAACAACTGCAACTTCACTGAAATCGGGTTGGATGGACGCACCATACGATGTGAGCCATTACCTCCCACAGCTGAGTGATTCATAGTAGCAGAATGATGCTTATTCAATAGATCCCCATTGATTATTAGTCAGGTGTGAAAAGATCATTATAGCAGATATTTACAAAAGTGGATGACATCACGCTGGTCTCCACCCGCTCATCTCTCTTTCGGTGACGCTTAATCTCAGATCATCACCATCCTGAAATAACATGCCACGTTGCGGAATTATTCATTAAAAAAAATGCAGCCACGAATGAACACGGCCAGATCTCTTGATCAATGAAACCAGATACTCATCTCTTAGGCTTTAATTCGCCCGTCAGGAGATCTCTTCACCTGATGGCTGGGCCCATATTCATCAGAGTCTTTCAGGCTCGCACAGGCCCTCTGAGGAACGCGATGGCGAAACTTGATCTAGCAGGCATCACGATAGGAGTGATACGCATCAGTGATACCCTGTTCAAGCGAAATGGAGGCCTCCCAACCCAGCTTATTGAGCTGGCTAACATCCATCAGCTTGCGTGGCGTTCCATCCGGCTTGCTTGCATCCCAGACCACTTCGCCATCAAAACCAACGATAGTCTGCACCAGTTGCGCCACCTCTTTAATCGTAATATCAGAGCCAACACCGACGTTGTAGAGGCGCGCAGCGCCTCCGTGACTAGTGACTAGCGACTGGTCACTGGCAGTCATTAGAAAAAGACAGGCATCTGCCATATCATCGACATGGAGAAATTCACGGTATGGTGAACCGCTGCCCCACAGTTGCACTGTGGGGCCGTGATTGGTGATTTGAAATTTGTTGCTGGTTACTAAGCCCAAGTCACTAGTCACTCTCTCCAATCCAAGAGTGGAAAGAATATCATCAGGGATCGCGCCGTAACGGGATTGATCTGCATTGATCGCTTCAACATCACCAGCCTGAGCCAGTTTCGCGAGATGGAACTTGCGAATCAGGGCCGGTAACACATGTGAATTTTCCAGATCAAAATTATCGTTCGGCCCGTAAAGGTTGGTTGGCATCGCCGAAATGGCGTCAAAACCGTATTGCTTGTGATAGGCCTGACACATCTTGATACCGGCAATCTTGGCTATGGCATACCACTCATTGCTCGGTTCAAGTTCACCGGTAAGAAGACAGGACTCCGGCATAGGTTGCGGTGCAAGTTTAGGATAGATACAGGATGAACCAAGGAATAGTAAACGATTGATATTATTGCGATATGCCGCGTCAACAACATTGGTTTGAATCTGTAAATTGTCGCGGATAAAGTCAGCAGGGAATGCGCTATTGGCATAGATGCCCCCTACTTTCGCTGCTGCCAGAAAAACATAGTCCGGTTTCTCTTCGGCAAAGAAGAGATCAACAGCCGCTTGATTACGCAGATCAAGCTGACTGGATGTTCGCAGCAGAAGATTATGATAACCTGCCTCATTCAGTTTTCTGACAATGGCCGATCCAACCAGCCCACGATGGCCGGCGACGTAAATTTTAGCATCAGCCGGGAAACCGGCTGAGTGACTTGTGATCTGTGATTTGTGATTAGTCATGTTGCTTATGCTCCACCGAACGAATTAACCCATACAACATTTTTGATATTACACCAACCCTACCCTGTAACACTTGCATCTCTTCTTTATCGGCAAGACCAATCCTGGATGCAATCTCGACTTGAGTCTCGGCTCTGCGCATCTGACTGGTTATGCCATAGGCCTCTGACTTTGGAAATGTACTCGTCAGTCGGTACACATCTGCAGACAGATCAATCGCTTTTTTCCAGACATCCAGATCCTTGTGTGATTTCATGATAAACAGTGACTCGTTACAAACAGTAATTTGAAACTAGTGACTGGGGACTTACAACCGGTGACTAGCAAGTTGTGATTACCCACTACTGTTACATACCAATCACTCATCACAATTTACTTTACCACCCCTATTCATGTGCAACAGGTAGATCATGCCCATGCTCTTTCAACAGCGCATGACGCTGAGCGTCTTTCAGATCTGCAGCCACCATTTCTGCACACATCTCCTGCACGGTAATTTGCGGTGTCCAACCCAGCTTGGCCTTGGCCTTGGATGGATCACCCAACAGTGTTTCAACTTCGGCAGGACGGAAATAACGTGGGTCAACAGCAACAATACGGTCTCCGACCGATAGTGACTTGTGCCTGGGGCTTAGTGACGGGTCGAGTGATTCAATAATGCCAACTTCATCGACCCCCTCACCTTCAAAGCGCAGGCTGATACCAAGTTCGGCTGCCGACCATGTGATAAACTGACGCACCGAGTACTGCACACCGGTTGCAATGACAAAGTCTTCTGCTTCATCCTGCTGCAACATCATCCACTGCATACGCACATAATCTTTGGCATGACCCCAGTCGCGCAGTGCATCGATGTTACCCATGTACAGGCATTCTTCTAAACCCTGAGCGATATTGGCCAGACCACGCGTGATCTTGCGGGTCACAAAGGTTTCACCACGACGCGGTGATTCATGATTGAACAAAATGCCGTTACAGGCATGCATGCCGTAAGATTCACGATAGTTCACTACAATCCAGTAGGCATACATCTTGGCCACAGCATAAGGTGAACGCGGATAAAATGGTGTCGTCTCAGTTTGCGGAATTTCCTGCACTTCGCCATACAACTCGGAGGTTGAGGCCTGATAGAATCTCACCTTCTTTTCCATGCCGAGTAAACGGATCGCTTCGAGCAGACGTAAGGTTCCGATACCATCAACATCAGCGGTATATTCCGGCGACTCGAAACTCACCGCCACATGTGATTGTGCGCCCAGATTATACACCTCATCGGGCTGCACTTCCTGCAGGATACGAGTCAGGTTTGATCCATCGGTCAAATCACCATAATGCAGAACAAAGTTTTTATTTTCTACATGCGGATCCTGATAGATATGATCCACACGCTGGGTATTAAATGATGAAGCGCGACGTTTGATGCCGTGCACCTCATAGCCCTTCTCCAACAACAACTCCGCAAGGTATGAACCATCCTGCCCGGTCACGCCGGTAATCAATGCCTTTTTCAAACTACACCTTCCAAAATTTTTTTCTAATTATAGACGAAGAAACGTGAGAAGCCAGAAGGTGTGTGGACTCCCCTTAAAACAGTAGACACAAATTAAGTTCCAAAGTGGAATATCATTAGAGGTGTTTATGAGGCGGAGATTTACGGAAGAATTTTAGCAGAAGCAGTTAAACAGTAACTGAGCGGGGTTATTCAGTTGCTGGTGTTTCAGATCGTTTGGGGATTTCAACCATCAGCCTGTATTTATTGGCTTCGCAAAACTAAGGCACGGGTGAGAAGCAATAAACAACCACGGTATAAGACTGGGCATCCTGCCCACTCTTACCCGATCATTTGAATCGTCAGCTCACTGTCGATGCTCCAAATACAGCTTGGGTGACTGATATTACCTACATTCGAACACATCCAGGGTGGCTATATTTAGCAGTGATCGTGGATCTGTTTTCCAGACAAGTTATCAGCTAGTCAATGAAAGAGAGTCAAACGCGCGATACTGTACTGGATGCATTGATGATGGCTTTCTGGCGTTGCAAGGCAAAGCCAGAGGTCGTTATTCATTCTGACCAAGGGTCTCAGTATGGGAGTGATGATTGGCATCGTTTTTGAGAGATCGCAACATGAAAGCGACCATGAGTCGTCGTGGAAACTGCTGGGATAAGATAACAAACGTGTGGGTAGTCCAAATGGCCCAGAGTACATCAGTGAATTACTCAAAACGTGGGCCGAAAACAACGAGATTGTTTTGGATTTAATCCAGAATCCCACAACAAAATGCCTATGTTGAACGCTACAATCCCACAATTCGGTATGATTGGTTGTCACAATTCATTTTTAAAAGCATTGAACAAGTTCAGGGAATGCGACCGGATGGTTATGGACGTACAATATTCAATGACCTAATATGGCAATCGGCGGGATTACTCCGGCTCAAAAGATGGCGTTAGCTGTATTACCTCTACTTTTAACTTCGGTTAAAAATGGGAAGGATTACCCTTCTTACTTCTCACACTTCACATCCATCGTCTGACAGGTGCATTCAATCCTTACCGAACAGATCACGGCTGTAGATCTTCGCCTCGACATCACGAATATCATCCGTGATGCGATTGGCAACGATCACATCCGCCCGCTGCTTGAATTCAATCAGATTATTCACGATCTCGGAGTTAAAAAATACTGGTTCATCAAGTGCAGGCTCAAAGACTATCACCTCGATCCCCTTGGCCTTGATACGCTTCATAATACCCTGAATGCTGGAGGCACGGAAATTATCCGAGCCGGACTTCATAATCAGACGGTAGATTCCCACCACCTTCGGCTTACGCTTGATAATGCTGTCGGCAATAAAATCCTTGCGGGTGGTATTGGACTCAACAATGGCATGGATAAGGTTTTGCGGCACATCACTGTAATTGGCCAATAACTGTTTGGTATCCTTGGGTAAACAATAACCGCCATAACCGAACGAAGGGTTGTTATAGTGATCTCCGATACGCGGATCCATGCTGACACCATCAATAATCTGGCGTGTATCCAGTCCGTGTGTAGCGGCATAGGTATCCAGTTCATTGAAATAGGCAACACGCATGGCCAGATAGGTATTGGCAAAAAGCTTGATCGCCTCAGCTTCTGAGGAATCGGTAAACAGCACCTGAATGTCCTGTTTTTCAGCTCCTGACTCAAGCAGGTCTGCAAAAATTTCGGCACGCATGGAGCGTTCACCGATCACAATGCGTGACGGATACAGGTTATCATATAGTGCTTTGCCTTCACGCAGAAATTCCGGAGAAAAGAGAATATTATTAAATGTAAATTTCTCTTTTACACTTTCGGTGTAACCAACAGGCACTGTTGATTTTATCACGATTACCGCATCAGGATTGATCTTGATCACATCCTGAATCACAGCCTCAACAGATCTTGTATTAAAATAATGGGTTTCAAGATCATAATCGGTGGGAGTGGCGATAATAACGTAGTCAGCACCAATATAGGCCTCGTTTTTATCCAGTGTGGCTCTGAAATTAAGCTTCTTTTGCTCAAGAAACATTTCAATCTCATGATCCACAATAGGTGATTGCTTATTATTTAACTTCTCAACTTTGGCGGGGTCAATATCTATTGCTACAACCTCATTATTTTGAGCCAGTAACATAGCATTGGAGAGACCTACATAACCGGTTCCAGCAATGGCAATCTTCATCAAACAGCCTTCCCCATCCATAAATCAGTTTCCCCCGAATAGTGAGTTAGAGACTGTCACACTAGCAAGGTTTTAATGAATTCATACCCAAAGTGATCATTCGAAATAAACACATAATCAAACACTTAGGTTTGCCAGCTAAATCAAGTTCATGACCAACCATAGCTGCGGCCAATGCCCGTAGCCTTTTACTAACCAGATCGTCTTCTTTTCCCATGCCTATGATGAACATCGCAGCTTGTTTTCCAGCCTCATGCACGGGGTATAGGATCAGGGGCATCGCTTACCAGTAAATCCACTCAGCCCTGTTCAAGCAGATCTTCAACGGACTTTTTATAGCTCCTCCCACTACAGAGCGTGCACTCGTCTGACGCTAACAATCAATCTTAATAAACGCTGTGGGCCAAGTAATATCCAACATAATTTCCCGATTGTGATCCGGAAATGTGATAAAACTATTGATAACGATTGCATGAAAATAACAGGCATAACATCGGCATCAGAATCCAGTCTCAATTATTTCAATCTGCTATCATCCCTGCTGCCATAACCATAGTGATCGAAATAACCGCCGTACTCCTCACCATCACCATATTTACTTATTTTTTTGGTATCCACCTGATTTAACACCACGCCAGATAATGGTGCACCATACTTCAACAAACGTTCTATTCCGGCCCGTGCAACAGTCGTACGGGTGGAGTTTGCCTTCACCACGTAAATCACAGACTTCGCATAGCTTGATAAAATCAGCGCATCACTTACCGACTGAACAGGAGGCGAATCAATAATGATTCTATCGTACTGCTGTTGCAAATCGGCCAATAACGTAGTGAAATGGTCTGAGGAGATTAATTCAAGTGGATTTGAGGGACATTGACCTGCAGTCAACAGATCAATACCAAGCTGCTCCTGCCTGATGATACAATCCCGCAGCTCGGCTGTTCCTGCAACAAACTCTGAGAGACCCGGTTTATCTGTGCCGATGCTACACCAGCGATTGATGGACGGTCGCCGCATATCAGAATCAATAAGCAGCACTTTTTCCATTTTGCCCATAGAGATCGCCAGACTGATTGCTGTTGTTGTTTTACCTTCACCAGGTGCTGATGAGGTCAGCAGCAATACCTTATGAGGATTATCAAGAGCGGAAAGGATAAGCCCTGTTCTGATCGTACTCATCGCCTCTGAAAAACATGCATTTACAGCCTCCACCATAGCAGAAGCGACATTCGGATGTTTTCTCCTGCGCGATTTCAACATAGGCAACATACCAAGCATAGGCTGGCCGAGCTTATTCTCGACATCACGAACCGACCTGATCGTTGAATTCATCATGTCCAATAAAAGTACAACGAATGCAGCAAGCAACAAGCTGCCGAGTAGTACAACTACAATAATTTTTTTCTTGTCTGGTTTGATGGGCAGCATCGGAGTAACTGCAGGCTCTGTGATGTGTGCATTTTCCAATTCAAGTGTTGCAGCTTCTATCGCCTCATTGGTTCGATTAAAAAAAGTCTGATAAAGTGCCTGAGCTGAAGTTACATTATGCTGTAACTCCTGAAGTTTCACATTCTTGCGACCAAGAGAGCGAATTTGTGCCCCCCTTTGTTGCAGCGTTGAATTCGCACGCCTTAACTCTTCACGCGCAGCCTGTAACCTGGGGTGTTTCTCACCATAATCTGCTTCTAACTCTGAAATAAGCAGTCTTGCCTGCGCCACACGCTGGGTTAAACTGGAAAGCTCTTCAGAAGCCAACACATCCACACCGGTGTGACCTGCTGCACCACCAATATTCACCAGTTTTTCTTTTTCTATATATGACTGCAGTTCATTTTGTGCAGCATCCAACCTCTCTCTTAACAGAACTGTCCGCTCCTGCATCCAGGATGTTGCTGTTGTGGTCTTGTCGCCTCGCATAGCCAGATTTTCCAGAATATACAGCTGAGCCAGAGCATTACATATTTCGGCGGCTGTTTGAGGAGATGATGATTCGTAAGTAATTTCAAGAAGACTGGTTCTGGATATATTTCTCAGATGCAAATTAGCTCTTATCTCTGCGATAATAATCTCATGCACTTCAGCTTTAGAAAACAGCTGTTGTTCTGTTTCGGCTTCGAACCAGTGTTCAACATCCAGCGTTGCCTGCATTTTTTCTAACAACTTTTCGTACAGCTGGGCAATCGCCCCGCCCTGTTGTTTTTCAGGAACCAATTTGATCCATTGTTTGGCTTGAACAGCCTGTTGAAACTCATCTCGTTGCTCAAGACCTAAACGGTCTATGACCTGTTCCAGCAACTGACGTGATTGAAGCAACTGCAGCTGAGTTCGATACAGGTTCACTTCATAAGAGGTGGTTGTCTCTATGCCGTACACATCGCGAATCGGTACGGTTTCTGCCTGTTTGGTCTCTATCTGGATAACAGCAGTGGCACTATATATCGGTTTCATCATGCTAAGGAACACTGCAACCAGAATTGTAATCACAGCAGATATACCGATAATCCACCATTTATTCTGACGAATCACATTCCAGTAATGGTTCAGGTTTATGCTACCTGCATCTTCTCTTGTGACGTCACTCAACGTATGCTCCTCTACCAAAAGCTCTGTTCAACAACAATAGATGAACCGGAACTGATCATGCTGTCCATATCTGCTTTTGCTGATTCCCCCTTAGATGTCTTGATGTAAATCTTGCTGCTTGATGCACGCTCAGTCAGACCTCCGGCGAGTGCAAGCGCCTGGCGTAAGGTCAGTCCTGATTTGCATGGATACTTACCCGGGGTCGTTACCTCCCCATCAATGTAGAACATGCTCTCAGGCACTGTAATGACGTCTCCGGGATAAACCCGCCCTTCCAGTCTGATCTTCACTGAGGCTTTATTCGCATCCTTATCATAAACAGTGCGAACATCGTCCTGTGCTGCAAATTCGGTAAACCCACCCCCCAAAGCCACGGCCCGACTCAATGTGAGGCCAGGTTGATACGGATATGCCCCGGGAATCATGACCTGGCCCTGGATAAAAAATGGACGGTATTCCACGATAGATACATGCACCTGTGGTGAACGGAGATATCCCTGTTTTAATCCACTTGCGATCTGTTTTTCCAACTCGGATACAGTTTTTCCAGTGGCCTCTATCTCGCCAAGAAATGGGTAATTAACCACACCGGAATCATCCAGACGGGCTGTCATAGTCAAGTTTTCCTGACCAAACACCCTGATATTTATGCTGTCACCGGCATCGAGAATGTAAGCGTTCATAGGTCGCTTAGTCGAAACGGGTTGCTGACTACTACTTGCTGGTTTTACATCTTGCACAATGGTCTTCGACGGCGCTTGTTGTGTTGGTATGGACAACTCGGTATCCAGATTAAACATCTCGATGACTTCCGCAAAAACAGGACCTGGTTGCAAAGGTAATAACAGCGCTAATGCTATTGTTCTAATCCATGCCATAACTGATCCTTATGATTTGTTTTGCATTGCTTAATGTATAGCAAATATAGTTCAATAAGTCCATGAATAATATATCTTTTAAGGCCCTTTTCCCGAAATAAAATGTCATCTGTGGCCAGCAGACCAGTAAGATGCTTTTACTCTGTTCAACTCATCAGTTGCCTTGGCTTTTCCCTTTAGCAGACACGACCATTGATAGCTGCGAATAAATTTTGACAGCTCCCTGTCTTCGTATTGCGGCAGCCTTTTCCACCAGCTTCTCAGGTAACCCCAGAGCATTGCCCCTCCCCCGATCACATATGGTGGCCGTATCGTTCTATAAATAGCCGATGCCAGCATATAGGGAAAAGCAGTACCCATAAAATATTGTCCATAACCATGGCGCAATCGACCTGTGATGATATTTTGCTGGCTTGAGCCCATAGGACGCAAATGAGTGACTCTCAACTCTGGTTCATCCCAACTGACCGCTATCCATCCCAATTGACGGCAGCGATGCCCGTCTATGCCATCCCACATCACTTCGTGGACAAAACCACCTATCTCTTTAAAACACACTTTTCTGTAAAACTTTGTCGGGCCAATGGAATTTTCATCACCACAGCGTTCACTGACGAAATGGCCACTGTTCCCGATCTCATAATACAGCTTGCCACTGCAGGTCCCTATTCTTCTATTGTCATTCATCCGCCTCATCAGGGTTTCAAAATATGTCTCAGGCAGAATCAGATCCAGATCAAGTTTGCAGAGAAAATCACATTGATTCAGATCAACTGTTTCAAGGCCACTATAAAAGGCATCAATAACTCCCGGGCCTACGCTGCGATGCCCTCGATCCTTTCGCGTCACAACGTTGATACATGCGTAGCGAGACGCATAGTCGGCCAGTATTTCAGATGTTTGATCCGTTGAGCCATCATCAACCACAACCCATAGTGCCGGGCGTACCGATTGAGAGAGTACTGACTCCAGTGTTTTTCGCATGTATTCCGCTTCGTTTCTGCATGGTGAAATAAGTACGTATGCACCTTCAGACATAATCACCTCTATACAAGTAAACCTGAAACAATGAATCCTGTTTTGTAGTATAGCAGAGACTCTGGGAGCCCACTTAGTCTTGATTGATTATGTTTTGAAAACAGGCTCTTATACGTTTTACTTCAGTGTGAATATTATGTTTCTTCAACACTTCCTGATAAGCATCCTCACCCATTTCAGCCAGTTCTTCTTGTGACGCTGAATCCAGCTCATGCAAAGCACAAACCAACGCATCCACAGAACCCGCAGTGATTAACCAGCCAGATTGTCCATCTTTCACCAGTTCGGGAATCCCGCTAATGGCAGTTGAAATAACCGGTCGCCTTAATGCACCCGCTTCCATGATGGCAACAGGCAGACCCTCTGCAAAACTTGGCATGACCACAGCCTTGCTTGCCAGTATCTCCTGTCGAACCCGGGAGCTTGAAATCCAGCCCAGCATCTTCACATGACTGCTAAGCCCTTTATTGCTGATCATAGATTCAACTGTCGACCTCATAACCCCATCACCGGCCAATACCAGCTCTATCTTCATTCCCTCTGCCACCACATGCGCAACCGCTTCGAGCAGAAGCAGCTGCCCTTTTGCTTCACATAATCGACCTACACATATAATGCGAGTCTCATCTATCGGGCGGGCAGCTTCACTAGCCAAAAAATCATCACCTAATGCACAGTGAATGATATAAATGTTCTTCCAAAATCCGTAATCACACCAACGGTACAACTGGGATCTTCCATAAGAACTGATAGCTACGACAAATTCGGCATACTTGATCTTTTCACCCAGTGAGAGTGATACGGGCTGATCAAATTCATTAGGGCCATGGACTGTAAAACTATATGTCACGCCACCAAGAAAGTGCGCCAACATCACCACTGCAGCAGAGTTGGTACCAAAGTGGGCGTGTATATGCGCCACATCAGACGCTTTCATCAGACGATTGAGTACACACGCCTCAAACAGATACATCAGGTGTCTATACCGGCCAACCTGAGACCTGGAAGCCAGGCCCATAGCCTGAGCAAAGGCTTTAAGAAAAGAGGCCGGAGAAGTGATCATACAACTCAGAATATCCATGATGATAATCAGATAACCGCGTTCAAGAAGATAATGCGTTTTATTCGCCTCACTCAGATCTTCCGGATCTACCAGATCAGTCTGGTTTCGCCGGATAGAGTAGCGTACAACTTGATCCCCTTGCGCTTCCAGTTCCAGAATTTCCCTGCGAATAAAGCTGTGACTTACCATGGGGTACTGATTGATGAAATAAGCTATTCGCATCTGGCCCCTCTATTGTACTTGAACATGTCCAGTATCCAATGAATCTGACCAAGCAGTTGTGGAAATTTTATCAGCACACAGAAAAATGCATAAATCATTGAGTTTACACGCACGCTCATACGTATCACCTGAATGGGATAAATTAGCAGCATTATAGCTGCAATGTAGTCGGACCATAGTAGTGACAACACAATGCTCAAGGGCACTGCTGCCCCCCATAGCCAGATACTGATCACTTCTCTGATGTGAAATTGACTTGCCCCCCCTCTGTGCAGGGATGCCGTTGCCGCATAGGCATAGCCGGATCTGCAAGCACGTCTCCACCATTGAGCGAAACCAGTGATATTGGCATCATGGTATGCCATCTCATAATCAGCATGTAGCACCTTCCATCCGGCATGCCTTATCCTCAGACATAGTTCCGGCTCCTCCCCTGCCACCAGAGCGTCTACAAAACCACCGGATTCACAAAACACCTTCGTCCGCACCAAAAAAATGCCACCGCAACTGTCAACCATGCCCATTGGAGACTTCCATTCGATATCACATAAATGGTTATAGATTGAGCCATTGGGGTTACGTTCATGCAAGCAACCGAACACAATACCTGTGTCCTGGTGTGTTTCAAGCAGAGCACTGGCTCTGTTCACACTCCCCTCAATCATCTCACAATCACCATCAACAAAATGAATATATTTGATCGCTGTGTCCAGCGCGTTTAAATAGTCAAAGCCAACATTTCTGGCTCGTGCAGCGGTAAATGGCATGGACCTGTCAAGGGAAAGCGTGTGCACATCCAGCGACCTGGCGATTGCCAGACTATGATCTCTTGAACCCGAATCGACATAAACAACATTATCGCATTGGCCAAGCACTGACTCCAAACACCTTTTCAGATATTCACCCTCATTCCTTCCAATAACAACCACAGCTGTAGTCATACCCGTATCCTGCCTGCATTCATCGTGTTGCCGACCTCCCACCATGCGTACTCCAGTACAGACTCCAGTAAGCCCGGGCATGTCTAAAGTAACCACTCCAGCCTATGGGGAACCTGCCTCTGACTATGCGTTTTATCGGAAGTAACAGATCACACAACGTGGTTAACAACATGTGCAACAGCAACGCAGCAGCACCATGATTCTTTCGAAAAAACAGCAATTCACTTTCTATTTTGAACGTCTCAATCTGGCTGCCAACATCTGTGATATCTCCATCTGATCTGGCGCTCTCTCCTCCCAGATGAATCACACTCGTGTCAGGAAGGAAATGCACTTCCCATCCAGATTTTTTCGCTCGAAAACATAGATCAACCTCTTCTGAATAGAGGAAATACCGTGAATCAAACAGACCAATCTGCTCTATAACTTCTCGACGTATTAACAGATAGCAACCTGGAAGCCAGTCACACTCCCGGGCTGTGTCATGTTCCCGGTTCATATCATCAACCAGCTGTACAGAGCTGAAAAAACGATTCAGGCCCGTTCTTTGCAAGAAAAGATTCAAAGGTGTCGGAAAATAACGGCATGAAGGTTGCAGTTCCCCATCCCGGCCTGTCAGTTTCACGCCCAGAATGCCACAACCGCTGTGTTCATTCATGTAAGAGATACTCTTTTGCAGCGTGTCTAAACTGACAAAAGCATCGGTATTGAGAAGAAGAACGTAACGCCCCTGAACGAAAGGAAGCGCCTGATTGTTGGCCCTGCCAAAACCCACATTGGTTGGATTGATGATTAACCGGGCATCTGGAAACCTGCTTTGAATCATACTCACTGAAGGATCTCTCGAAGCATTATCAATAATGATCGTCTGTAACTGTAAACCTGTAGATGCCGCTTGTAGTGCCCCGAAGCATTCAGCCAACAGGTTTTCTGTATTATACGAAACCAGTATCACTGTAACATCCACGTCGCGCTTATCCATTGTTTTGCCTTTGAACATCAACCGCAGGGGACGCCTTGATATGTTTATCAGCTATCCTGATGAAAGAGACAGAGAGGCCGATTAATATCCAGTAATAGATCGGAATAAAAGAGACCGAGCTTACAGTACCCAGAATGACCATGGTAGCAGCAACGATGGCCGCAAGCCCTGCACCAACACGTCGTATTCTGGTATCCTCACTACGATCAAGTAACCTGATCTGCTTTAGAAGTTGCATAAAGGCGCAAAGCAATATGGATGAAAACAGTATAAGAACAAATACTCCATACCTCAAAAGTATATAGAGGTAGGTATTCACAATATCAATGAAGCCTGCATCAACCCGCAGTTCATCAAATAGCGGGTTCAGATAAAACTCGGTAGAACCAAACCATGGGTTGATAGCAGCCACCTGCAGGGAGATCTCTATCAGGCGAGTCCGAAAAGCAACAGATCCATATTCATCATGTGGCGCGTCTACCCCCAGCGCAATAGCCAGCAAACCTATTCCCACACTAGCAAGCAGCAACAGGAAAAACGTTCTTTGAACATGACGCTGGAGTAGCATGTAGAACAGTGACACAAATACAAAAGCGGCAAGCCAGGGGCCACGGGATACGGTAAAAAACAGAGCCAGCAGTAGCAGTATTGCCAGCAAGGAGAATAACAGGGCGCGTTTTTCATACCACGATGAGACAATCGTTATTGCCAGCAACCCAATCACCAGAAAGTAGCCTAATGCAATCGGCGTTATCATAGTGACTTCGACTCTTAGCAACCCGTCCCTGACCAATGCCGCTGTGGGAAAGATATGATGTAATTGCATCGAATCACTTAATATGGAGTAATAATTCCAGGAGAAGTATTCAGAGGAGATGGCTACACAAGCAATCAGGACACTCGAGAACAGGAATGCCCGGAACACGATAAAGAAATCATCCAGATTTTTTACAAAACGGCTGAATATAATATATGGCAGGAATATCAAAAAAAACATCTGAACTATAAAGCGGAGCCCGCCGGTCATTGAAGTGCCCTGGAAAGACATGATCATCACTCCCAGAAAGTAGATAAAGACAAGAGCATCCAGAAGTCCGGTTCTTCCTCTGCAGTGAAGTACTTCCCTCCCCTGCCTGTTCACCAGAGTCGTGAGCAACAGAGGAAACAGGATGAGCATGGAAAGATAAATCGGGTGTCCCAAATCAATCAGGTAATTGATGCCCGGTAGTACTCCAGGCACCAATATACCCCATGTTACCGGCAACAGCGGCAACAGGACCAGATACAGGGAGAGTCTGTCTATTTTGTCTGATGCTTGCGCAAGCCACGCTATGATCACGATGATGCCCAGTACTACAAGGGGACTTCCCGTCAAAAAAGCTGCAGCTGTGACAAGAGCAGAGGCCATCGTCCAGCGCACATAAACAAACTGTTTGAATCCCAGATAAAGAACAACGCATGTTAAAAAATAGGCCGAAAGAATAAACAGCAGCGCTTTGATATGCTCCCAATCTGGTGCAACGATCATCTGGGAACAGTTCCGAAAATAGAAACATCATCTAAAGGAACTGTAACCAACCGTTTATCTGAGCCCGATGGTCTGCATCGATGGGTTAAAGAATCCCACAACTGTAAATCATGCACTCGTCACCCCCAGCGCCTCAATACCTTTCGATTATAGCAAAAGTAATACAGAAACCGAAGAGCGAATACGCATTGAATCACAAATAGGTTTGGTATGAATATTATCAGGTAGTAATTGCCAGAAAGAAAAGCCTTTGCGTTGGAAGCTCAGCAAAGAACCCTGCACTTCTCAGCATTTAACTCTCCCCTGTCATGGGGCAGATTCCAAAGTCGGGTCTGAGGCCCCGGTGTCCAGCCAGCACCCACGCATAGATTTCCAGCATCTGCCGGGCCTTCGCCTCCCATGTATAGTACTTCGCAATGCGTATCCGTGACTGAGAACTCTTCTCTGCAAGCGGAGCAGGGTCATTGCAAAGCTCTTCGAAACGAGAGCGGAAGGCCTTGATGATTGAAGCACGAGGACCGATCGGAATTCGATAACCTGTCTCATCTGTGACCAGTTCATTTGGACCACCGTAGCCCACGACAACGGGCACCAGTCCAAGTGCCATCGCCTCAAGCACGACCCCACCACCGAACTCACGAATACTCGGAAAACCGAAGATATCGCATAAAACCAGCTTCTCCTGAAGCTTTTTATGCTCAACATTGCCGTGGAATATAACAGACGCTCTCAGCCCTGCTGCTTCAACCATGGACTCCAGGCGTATTCGTTCGGGTCCATCGCCAAAGAACTCTATCGTAAGGCGACCTGACTGGAGCAGAGGAGCCAAAGCCTCAATCAACATATCGCACCCCTTGAGCGGCACCAGACGGCCCACATATGCAACGCGTAGCGGCAACGCATAACCACGCACGCGAGCATCATTGAACCGATTCTGGTCAATGCCATTTTCAGGCATATAAACACACTTGTCGTGGTAGCATTCGGGCATCTCTTTCCATGCAGTAGCCGAAGCCAATACAAGTGCTGCTGCATTTTCACGCACGCCTCGATAACCGGGCAGAAACTTGTAAGCATTTCGAAGCGGAGCCAGCCACTCGCGCTCACTCTTCCGCACAGAATCGAAACCCGGAGGCCATGGTACCCCACCGTTGACAGGACCCCAGATAAAGTGAGCCCCAGCCCGCCGAAAACGTGCAGCTATCAGACTTGGCGAGGTTGGGCTAAGCGGAGTGATCTGATGGACAATTGGATACTTCCCTGCACGCACTACGTTAGCGAACCTGCGCCATACCAGATGATCGAAATAGTATTTTCCAATCGACCGCATAGCAGTATTTGTCATCCAGCCATTGCGCACATCCCCACGCATCAGAGATGACAGTCGATATAAGGGAGCATCAATCGCCTCAGAGTTGATCGCCGTGAAATCCTCGCCCTCGCGGAACCCGGCACGCTCGATGGCAGGTTGATTGCGAATATGCGTTACAAGATGGACGTCTGCTACCTCACGCATGGCCAAGGCATGGCTCCAGCCAACAAGAGGAACACTTGTCCATTCCGGGTTGGCCGACTCTGCAATCAACAGCGCTCTAACTCGACTCATGCGATACCTCGGAATCACTTTCCCGGCCTTTGATGCATCCATCTCAGCAGCAAAAATCGTATCAGCTCTGTGAATACAACTATGACTAACCGGTTACAGTAACACTCATCATTACTGTGCATTCAACGTATCCAGCAATGCAGCATACTTTGAATGGGGAGAAACAGGCTGATCATACCATTCAAGTGCCCCCCAGTGTCCGGACCTGCCGGGTTTCACGACAGATGAAAAAGCCATAAATAGCCCCCCCCCGCCTTGAAACCAGTAGCCCAGATATTTCTTGTACAAATCATACATTCCCGGGTGCCTGTTAATCCGTTCATAGAGATCATTTAACTGTGGATTATTTTGCGCAACGAGGTGCTGCCCACCTTCATACGCAATAAGAGAAATTTTTCGCGTCCGGGTTAACTGCTTCTGTTCTGCAACCAAAGCTTTCTTTGCTTCAATATCCTTCTCAAGCAAGCTAAAAAGCTCTCCCATCGTTGGAATCCGCTCACCTTTGGCAAGACCCCTCAGATCCGGCACTTCGAAATATGGAGCAACGGCAAAGGCATCCACTTTTTTATATGCATCTTGCCAATCAAGTATCTGCTTTCCCCACCAGGGTGAAACGGCCTGACCAGCCAGCACCCTGACCAGCCGCTTTTCACTACCGAACTCCTCTTGCCAGATTGTAAATATCTGCAAGCTTCGATGTGTATAAAATCTTGCCCAGGCAAGATTACTGTCGGAACTTAATCCGAGCTTTAAGCCCATTTTTTTTGCATATCGATGAGAAGGAAAGATTCTGTTCCACACCTCATTCGAATACTCAATATGAACCTTCAGTGAGGGGTCCAGTTTCTCTTTGACCATACGTGCAAACTGGCGAATGTATTCATCACTAGCTGTATATGGCATGCAGAACCATGGCGAAATTTTCAATCTGTTTGACAACTCCAGCATATACTCCAGAGCCACGCCCTTCTCTTTTGTGGCCCATGAAAAATATTCAGCTGTCGGCCTGTCTGACCAGTGAACCTGATTATTATAGGCGGTTGCCTGCCAGTTCATATAACGGATGCTGCTGAATGACTTCCATCGTTGTAAAAATTCATCCCGAAAGGTCTCTGTTACAGGTTTCCCTTTCGCATCGAGAGGAATAATTCGAATATTTCTAATATAATTATTTGGATCTGATTTTGTGATGGTCATAGAAACAAAGCTGCGGTCTGAGTCGAACTGAATATCCATCCATCCATGACCATCAGCCAATACAGATGCATTTCTGAAACGTATTTCGCCTTTCCCTTTGTACAAGCATCGATAGCGAAGTCTGGGAAGATGGTCTTTATAGTCAGTAAAAAGGTATGTTTCCACCCACTGGTTTGGCGAGAGGCTTCTAACCCACCCATCCCTGTCAATCTCTATATGATTGTTATTCGCCTTCTTCGCTCTTGCATCGACACTAATCCAGTGCCGGGCACGTTTGAACAGATCATTAAACGCCATCTCTGAAGACCAGTCTCTGATAGATGAGAGATTAATGCCGATTGGCCCTGATGCCTCTGCAATGCAAACCGCTGGCAGAAAGAAAAGTACACTAAAGAACAGCAGGAGATAATGAACCCTGTTGTTAACATTTCCGCCCCGGATCGTCAGACTTTTCATGTCATCCCCCAGTATGTGGGTCAAAGTCGCCGTGCTGCTTCAGCGCAATTCTTTACATTATAATGTAGTTAAAAAGCATGCCAAACACAAGACCAATCAGAATAACAGGTAACATCATCAACTCTTTTCCTACCTGAAATATTCCAAGTTTGTGCATGAACCAACAGCCTACAATTCCGCTGACAATCGGAGCAACAGCAACCACATATACAGCACCAATGATGCCATTGGTGGAGAACATCAGTGGCAACATAACAAAGAGAACCACTGCCTGTACTGCATTTAACATCATCAACTGTTTGGCCTTACCAAGGGCCAGAAGACACTGCCCGGACACCAACAGGCCAACACCAATCAGGGAGAGAGAAAGTACTTCCAACATCCAGCCTGCTTCGACGTAACGCTCATCATATAATAGCCGGATCATTGTTTGTCCCGTAACCATAAGGAATCCGGCAATGAAGAACGTAATCCCGTCTACGCGCCATCTGATTTTATAATAGATCTGTGCAAGCTCTTCGGGTTGATCTCTGACCACTTCGCTAAGAGCTGGAAAGAAAACAGAGCTGTTCACCTTCATCAATAGCAGTCTCATTGCACTGGCAAGAAAAAATGCAATGGAATAGACACCGAGTACTGCGGATGAAACCAGGCCTGCTAATAACAGGCGATCCCCCTGATTTACCAGAAACCCAAGGATGGAAGAGAGGAATATCCATTTTCCGAAATGGAAAATTTCGCTAAATGCAGTGCTGTCCCAATCAATGCGATTCACAGCCCCTGGAAGGCTAAAGTGGGATAATATCACCTTACAAAAGCTTCCTGTCAGCGCCCCAATGACAAGAGACCAAATACTTGGATCAAGCCACGCCAAGGTAAGCATCACACCCACACCAACAAGCTGACTGGATATTTCCAGCATGGAGACTCTGGCAAGCTTCATCTCTCTGGTAGCAGAAAGCAGTTTTGTCGAAGAAAAACCAAACATAAGGGCATTCACACCCATAACAGCCAGTACCGTCGGAAGAATGGGATCAGTATACACCGAACCTTCCGGAAACCATCCGTATAGCCCTGCGCTTGCCAGCAACCAACTTAGCAGTAAAACGATTAAAAAAATCAGACCACCGCGAGCAATCTGTACAACCCAGGCTGTATTTAAAAATCGTTGCTCTGCACCACGCCGGCTTTGTACGACATTCTGCAACAAGCCTAAATCTGAAAACATTGTCAGCCCAATCAGCACGACACTCACAACAGCCATCACACCGAACATGTCAGGAACCAATAGTCTGGTCAGCACAAGGTTGCTGCCAAAGCGAATTAGTTGACTCGTTAAATCTCCGGCAATCACCCAGCTGCCCGCATGCAATATGCGGTTTCGTAACGATTTTCCATGTTCAGAATGATTTTCAGCCATCATTCACTTCCTTGTCCTCACAAATGTTTATCCACTACCTGCAGTATAAGTGAATATCGCACCATTCACACATTGAACCACACAAGCAGTCACATAGAAGAACATCTCCCTCCTTATAACGGCTTTGATAAATATAGTTCGGGAATGATATAAGCTGTCAGCCCAAAATTATCCAAACCTGACTGTTGCTACTTTCATATAGCAGATGCACTACTATTTATTCAGCATACTTGGTGAAACAGTTCACTCCAGCCGACAACAATAGCTATTGTTTATAGCTGTGCAGGTTTAATCAATTGGCTATAATAGAATTAAACGTTTCTGGAGCTAACGGAGGATTGTAGTGATTCAACTTTTTCACAAACTGCTCTTATGCATCTGTATCGCCGCATTCATGCCGGCTTGTGATTCACAACAGGAATCAGGAGGTAGCAATACAATGAAAGGTGAAACAGCTGAGCTTCCCGCTTCAACGATTGCAGCCATGCATGTGGTAAAAAAAGGTCGTCTCTTTTTTGCTCATAAATCAGTCGGAGACAACATCATTGCCGGATTGAAATCATTAGCCGATCAAACGGGTATCAGGCTAAGTATCAGGGAACTGAATAATGAATCAGCCATTGATAGTGCTCTGTTTGCACATAGCCAAAATGGAGAAAATGGAAACCCTGTCTCCAAGGTTGATGCGTTTGAGGAATCGATCAAATCATTCGGGACACTTTCCCCTCAAATTGCTTTTATGAAATTCTGCTATGTCGATTTTAAACCGGACAGTGATGCCACCGCGTTGCTATCATACTATAAAGCTGCAATAGAGAGACTCAGAAAAGAGAGGCCGGATATTACCTTTGTACATCTGACTGCGCCTCTGTCTACCAGGTCCGATAGCTGGAAAAATCGTATCAAACGACTTCTGGGCATTCAAACCTGGGATGATGGTTCAAATATAAAACGTGCAAAATTTAATGCCGCACTGTTTCAGGCTTTTCCTGATGACCATATCTTTGATATCGCCCGCATTGAATCAACATATCCGGATGGATCCAGGGAATATTTCGTGATAAACAACAAGACATATTTCAGCATGGTACCTGCTTACGCTCTTGATGATGGCCATCTGAATGATTCAGGGCAACGCCTGTTGGCAGAGGAGATGGTACTCTTTCTTGCCGGAGTTCTTCATGGAGATCATACAAAACAATAAACGTCAAAATATCTGTTTTTACAGTAAGAAACGCTTCACTTTGCCCGATGCCGTCTTCGGCAAATCATCAACAAAACTAATAAACTTCGGCACCTTATAAAGTGCCAGGTGCTCCCTGCAGTAAGCCTTAATCGCTCTTTCGTTGAGATTACTTCCCTTGTTTCTGACAATGGTTAATTTTATAACCTGCCCCAGCAGTTCATCGGCCACACCTGTTGCAGCAACCTGTTCGACACCGGCCAGTTGATGCACCAGCTCCTCTACTTCCAGAGGGCTTATTCTATTGCCACCAACCTTGATCATATCCGCACGTCTGCCAGTCAGGAAAATATATCCATCATCATCCTTGTATCCCAAATCTCCGGTTTTCAGGAATCCATTTACAATCACCTGCTCGGTTAGTGTTTTATTTTTCCAGTAGCCGGACATGATATTGGGACCACTGACATAGAGCTCCCCCTCTATGCCTGGATCTACAACATCACTGCTTTCATCCCTTATCTCTATCTGCACACCGTTCAGTGGCTTGCCAACGGAGCCCATTCTTTCAAGCAGTTTAGTCGGCTCCAGGTAGGTCAGGCGCGCAGTTGCTTCGGTCTGCCCGTACATCACGAAGAAACTGACATGATCAAGAAGTCCGATAAATTTTCGAATGCTCGAAGGCGGCATTGGCCCCCCTGCCTGAGTCACATACCGGAGAGATGAAAGGTCATAATCGGTAAGGGTGGTTTTATTTAACAAAATCAAAAATGTCGCTGGCACACCGGAGAATCCTGTGATCTTCATATCGGCTATTTTCTTCAATGATTTCACCGGATACATAAAATCATTTTCCAGCACTATCGTTGCACCCGTCAGCAGATGCGTGTGTAAAATCGAATTACCGTAGGAGTAGTAAAAAGGAAGTATATTCAATATCGAATCAGACGATGACAGACTCAGGTATGTGATAACTTCGCTCAAATTGGCCACGTAGTTGCCATGCGACAGTGTCACCCCTTTGGGCTGCCCTGTTGTCCCTGATGTATAAATAATTGCAACAGGCATCTCCGCACTGAGCAACTCAGGCTGAAACGACGTGACAGATACGCCAAGAAGCCTCTTCTCCCAAGGCCTGTTTTTACCACCGTCATCTATAACAATCCGCTGTATCTGTGTCATGCCATCCACACCTGATTCAATGGGCCGGTATAATTTTTTCTCAGCGATTAAAAACTGTGCCCCCGAATGCTGCAGCCAGTTTTTAATATCTGTGCCTTTGGCCGTAGTGTTCAGCGCAACTACCACCGCACCGCATGCAATGATTCCATAGTAGGAAGAGACGAAAGATGCGGAGTTGTTCATATATAGGGCTACTCGATCACCCTTACTCAGCCCCAGCTGTTTCAATACACAGGCACAGGCAGCAACCTCACTCCACAGCTCGTCATAACTGCATCTGTTTTTACCATCGACAATGGCAATGTTATCCGGGTATGTAGCAACAACTTCCTGCAAGCTGTGAACAATTGAAACAAACATCACCTAACCCCACATCTACAATCCGCAATTACGACACTTTTAAGGAAACACTGAATAAATCAGTGCTTCCTTAAGGATATACCCTCTATTGATATATAGCCCAAGCCTTTTTACTTCACAACGTAACATCTTTTTTCGTGCCACTCTTCCTCATGGCCGGATAAAATTCAGATCTGATTTCACCTGTCCCACAATTGCTTTCCACCGCTTTTAATTCTAAACTAAATGGGTATTCATCACTCTGTTTGATGGAGGTTATTCAAGCCAAATGTGTGGAATTGCAGGCATATTGAACCTCGTCGTCCAAAGCTCGCCTGAACAACAGGATTTACACGCCATGATCACACCACTACATCACCGTGGCCCCGATGATTGTGGATTTTATCTCGAGGAACGGATTGGCCTGGCACATGCCAGACTAAGCATTATCGATCTGACTACGGGCAAACAACCCATTCACAATGAAGATCAGACCATCTGGGTTGTTTTCAATGGTGAGATATTCAATTTTATAGAGCTTCGAAAACAGCTTGAACATGACGGTCATCACTTCTACACACATACAGACACAGAAGTCCTGGTTCACCTTTATGAGCAGTATGGAGCAGCGTTTGTGCATCATCTCAATGGACAGTTCTCTATTGCCCTGTGGGATAAAAAGAATCAGACATTGCTGCTGATTCGAGACCGGACGGGGATTGTTCCACTATTCTACTGCAAGGATCAAAACAGGCTGCTGTTCGCATCCGAGATCAAAGCTCTGCTTCCAGTAAGAAACCTAGCCCCAAGTATGAATATACAGGCTCTCGACCAAATCTTTACCTTCTGGGCACCGCTTAGTCCTGAAACAGTGTTCGATGACGTGTTCGAAATCCCTCCGGGACAAATGCTTATTGCATCAAAAACAGGCTTCAAACTACAACAATACTGGGACTGGTCTTTTCCGGAAGATAATCACTATATTGAAGGTTCAGAAGAAAATCTTGCTGACCAGTTACACGACCTTCTGATTGATGCGACCAGGATTCGCCTGCGTTCCGATGTTCCTGTCGGTGCCTACCTCTCCGGAGGCCTTGATTCATCCGTGCTGGTATCGTTAATTCACCACTACGGCAATGTAGCGCTGCGCACCTTTTCACTGGGATTTGATGATAAAGAGCTTGATGAAAGCAGCTATCAGTCAGAGCTGATACAACACCTGCATACCCGGCACAGTCAGGTTCAGTGCCAGAACAGTGATATTGCAAACAACTTTGAGAAAGCTGTTTGGCACACGGAAACTCCGATCCTGCGTTCTGCCCCCATACCCATGATGCTTTTATCCGATCTGGTAAAAAAACAGCAATATAAAGTTGTACTCACAGGCGAAGGAGCTGATGAAGTACTTGGCGGTTACGATCTATTCAAGGAGGGGAAAATCCGGCAATTCTGGGCCCGACAACCGGATTCCCATTTGCGCCCCTTACTGCTCAAACGTCTCTACCCCTACCTTAACATTTCCAAGACACAATCACTTTCCTATATCAGTAACTTTTTTGGTGAACAACTGGAAAAATCTCACCTGCCCTGGTTCTCACATATCCCCCGCTGGAGCACAACGGCCAGAACCAAAACATTCTTCTCGGACGCATTACAATCCCGGCTGTCAGATCATGCGATCAACCGCATGGAGGCGGGATTGCCAGCCAATATCGGGCAATGGCACAGTTTCAACCAATCACAATATATCGAAGCCAAATCTCTTATGAGTGGATATCTATTATGCTCACAAGGAGATCGCATGTTGATGGCCAACTCCATAGAGGGCCGCTTTCCATTCCTTGATCACAGGGTTATTGAATTTGCCAACAGGTTGCAACCTTCACTAAAAATGAAAGTCCTCAATGAAAAATATTTGTTAAAGAAAGCGATGGCGAAATACCTTCCTGCATCGATCTTAAAACGTTACAAACAACCTTACAGGGCACCAAATATCCCCGCATTCATTGGTCAACATGCTCCGGACTATATACATGAGTTGCTCAGTCATAAGTCATTAACTGAAAACGGTTATTTCAATCCGTCCAAGGTTGCCCGTCTGCTTGCAAAGATCGAGAAAGGTCGCGCTATTGGTAATGCGGACAACATGGCACTTGTAGGTATCTTATCGACTCAGATGTGGCACCATCTGTTTATTAAATCATGAGTAACAGGAGAGGAATATGCCCACCGAAAGCGTGATCAGAAACTATATTCTGGACAACTTTTTATTTACTGATGATCAATCTGCCCTAAACAATGATGACTCTTTCCGTGAACAGGGCATATTGGATTCCACCGGCGTTTTAGAGGTCATGCTTTTCCTGGAGGAGCAGTTTGAAATCAAGGTCAATGAAACCGAGATGATTCCGGAGAATCTGGATTCAGTGAACAATCTGGTTGCTTTCGTAGCCCGCAAAAGGCCTGCACCTCAGCAGACAGTCACGAGCCCATAAACTGTAGAAAAAGCCTATATAGCGAATATTAAGGCCCATGGAGGCTTATTGATGACCATATTATCACTGGAACAAAAATATCAGCATGAAATGATAGACTTTGACAGGGATCAAGCAGTCGAAAAGATATGTAGATCGATGAGAGATGCGATGCGCACCACATTGCATCGACGCGGACTTGTCGTTGCTGTCTCTGGTGGTATCGATAGTTCTGTGTGTGCTGCACTTGCAGTAAAGGCTCTGGGAGCAGGTAAGGTATTTGCCATGCTATTGCCGGAAGTCGACTCATCAGCCGACACACAGTTGCGCGGCAAACAACTGGTTGAATGCCTTGGTATCGAACACATCACGCAAAACATTGCCCCTACACTGGAGGCTATTGGTTGTTACCAATGGCGCGATGACGCGATCAAAGCTGTTTTTCCGGATTATAATTGTAACTGGAAAAATAAAATTGCCATATCAGGTGGCCTTGAAGGACAGGTCAACCACTTCATACTGATTGTTCAATCTCCAGATGGAGAGATGTATACGCAAAGACTGAACATTAAAGAGTATTTACAGATTGTCGCTGCCACCAATTACAAACAGAGAATTCGAAAATCGATTGAATATTTTCATGCAGATCGGCTCAACTATGCTGTAACGGGAACACCAAATCGATTGGAATACGATCAAGGATTCTTCGTAAAAAATGGTGATGGCTCTTCCGACATCAAACCCATTGCTCATCTCTATAAAACACAGGTCTATGCACTTGCCCGCCATCTGGGGCTACCGGAAGAGATTTGTGAAGCCACCCCCACTACTGACACATATAGTCTGACTCAGGGGCAAGATGAATTTTATTTCGCATTACCCTATCAGGAGATGGACAAAGCACTCTGGGCACACAATAACAATGCCACTATCCAGGAGCTTGCAGGAATGCTGAATATAAGCAGTGAACAGGCTAGAAATATATACTCAGATATCGAACAGAAACGAAAGACAACGGCTTACCTGCACGCAAAGCCGTGTCTTATTGAAGGCATAGCTGAAATTAATCTCTAGTTTTTTCTTCGGCTTCACGACCTGTGTAGCGCAAAATACGTGCAGGTACACCAATAGCTGTAGTATTCGGAGGCACATCTGCAATCACAAGTGAATTGGCTGCAACACGGGCATTGTCTCCTACAGTTATATCACCCAGAATCTTTGCTCCAGCCCCGATGAAAACGTCATGTCCTATCTTCGGAGCACCGGTCTGATCAGGAACCGTTCCAATAGTTACATCGTGCATAATCCCGCAACGTTCCCCAATGACCACCTCGGGGTGAATTCTGATATTCCAACCATGAACGATATGGAAACCCTCTCCCAGCTTCACTTCACGATTAATTGTGATCCCAACTGATATCTCTGCCAGAAACCTGAAAAAACCGTACACCTTTCCACCCAGCCAACGCAGCGGTGCAGATGACAAATTTGCTGACCATACACCAAAGCGATAGCCGATCATGGCCAGAAAACCCAGGTCGCTAAACTTACAGCCATGTACGGCATAGTCTTTTTTTAGCTTCTCAAACACATCAGCACCCTCACATTCGGTACAATCATTCCACTATACTCATGATGCAGGTTATTTGAGTATATTATCAGAAACTTTTCTTCTGCTTTTTCTTCTTATTCTCCGCCTTATTTTACGCCATTCAATGAAAGCCAGTCGAACAAACCTGCTATCCCTGATGATATACCTTTCCCACATTCTTGTCGGTTCTTTCAGCAAGCGCCATAACCACTCCAGTCCACTGCGCTGAAAAAACAGAGGCGCGCGTTTGACCGTACCTGCTGCAAAATCAAATGAAGCCCCTACCCCTAACACCGGACCTGTATGTAATTCGGACAAATGGCTACCCGCCCACTTTTCCTGCTTGGGAGCTCCAACACCTACAAACAGAATATCCGCTCCGGATTCATTAATCATTGTTACAATTCTGGTGGATTCCTGCTCATCGTGTTCAAAACCAAAAGGAGGAGAATACGCTCCAACGACCTGTAAACCCGGGTTTAATTGGGTCAGCGCTGTTGCCGCCTGCTCGGCCACCCCAGGATTTCCTCCCAAAAAAAACAGCTTTACTCCCCGGTCAGCTGCCATATGGGCAACGGAAGGTAGCAGATCTGCCCCGGTCACTCTTTCCGGCAGCGGAGATTGCATAAACAATTTGCTAAACCACACCAGTGGCATGCCATCTGCAAAACTAAACATTGCATGTTCAAAGAGTTGTCTCATCTCTTTGTCTTCATCCATTTGTACGAGGTGATCAACATTAGGTGTATCCACTAAACCTTTTCTATGACTCTCCCCAGCAGCAACAATCAATTCTGTAGCTTGCTCGAGTGTGCATGCATTGAAGGATAATCCGAACATCTTGACCACTTTTTCATTTGTCATGGGTTACCTCCAGTTAGAATAATTTATCATCCATTATGGGATTTTTTACTGTGCCATTTCCAGGCGGTTTGAATCATGGCTGAAATATCTTCATATTCAGGACTCCACGCCAACGCTTCTCTGGCAAACGTGCTATCAGCCACAAGCCTGGCCGGATCTCCATCGCGTCGTCCGCATATCTGGTACAGAGCTGATTTACCCGTAACCTCCTCAACAGCTTTGATGACCTGTAAAACCGAGAATCCTTCACCATTGCCGAGATTGAATGCAAAAGCACCGTTATGTTCGGGTAGGAATTCAAAGGCTTTGAGGTGAGCCGCACACAGATCCATTACATGTACATAGTCACGGACACATGTACCATCTATCGTGTCGTAGTCATTGCCAAACAGTTGCAAAGCTTCGCAATGTTCATCAACAACAGATTTTATAATATTTGGAATCAAATGTGTTTCAGGCGCATGATCCTCTCCTGTTTCAGCATCAGGATCTGCACCGGCAGCATTGAAGTAACGCAGAGACACCGCATTGATCTGATATGCCCTTGAGAAATCCTGCAACATCTCTTCAATCATCAATTTTGTGCGGCCATATGGGTTCACAGGCTTTTTGACATGAGTCTCACAGATGAATTCTGTCTCAGGATTTCCAAAAATTGCAGCACTTGATGAAAAGATAAACTTATTCACACCAAAGCGGTGCATGCATTCAAGAAGATTGAGCGTACCTGCCACATTGTTGTGATAGTATAGTTCCGGTTCTAACACCGATTCCCCAACTATCGAGTTGGCCGCAAAATGCATCACGCAATCAAAATGATATTTGTGAAACAGAGTATCCAGATCCTCAGAATTGCATATATCCCCTATATGCAATTCTCCCCACAAGGCATGTTCCAGTTTTCCTGTTGATAAATTATCGAAGATGACAACATCATGCCCTCTTCTCACCAACGTCTTTGCCATATGCGAACCAATGTAACCAGCACCGCCACAAACAAGAAAAACCATATTGTCCTCATTCTCTGCAACAGATTCACTTCACATCTCATCCACTCTACGTTAAGAAAACCTGTACATAACCCGTCTTCTAAATGTCACAACGGCCTATTTTGATCACCCTCCAAAGTCAGACAATCAAAATCAACGATTACATCGGTCAATGCCTATGCTACCAACTTCCACCCCAGTGGGGTAAGGTGCCAATGTGACTGTTTCCAGTATAGCATCTTCCCGTGGCATTGGCTGAACCATTGGATAGGATATGCAATTTTAATTACGAATCCGGATTAGTAATATGTAAGAGATAAATTTTGCTGGAAAAGGCAGAAGTACATTGACAGGCGCAACTATTCATGGGGTTTCGTTTTTGCTAACCTCAATTCAAACAAGCCTGTTATTCATCATAAAACAACCTCCTGCCAATAAATTAGAAACTATCTACCGCTGCAAATACCACTCAACTGTCTTACGGATACCAGTTTCAAACGTTTCACCAGGGTTCCAATTTAGTTCCTGCCCCATCTTCGTCGCATCAATGGCATAACGCCAGTCATGGCCAGGACGGTCGGTTACAAAGGCTATAAGATCAGCATACCCCAGGGTACCCTCTCTGGCTTCGCCATTCACCTTGTGAGCAGCATCCAATGGACGAAATTTGTCCATCAGTCCACAGATACAACGGACAATATTGATATTTTCCCACTCATTGATACCACCAATATTATACACCTCACCACAGTTTCCTTTACGAATCACAGCATCAATACCGGAACAGTGATCTTCAACATATAACCAGTCACGGATATTCGAACCATCGCCGTAAACCGGGATTGGACTATTATTCACGCAGTTGCGAATAATAGTCGGAATGAGTTTCTCACTATGCTGATAAGGTCCATAATTGTTCGAACAATTCGTGGTTGTGACACTCATGCCATAAGTATGAAAGTAGGCACGGACCAGATGGTCGGAACCTGCCTTGGAAGCGGAATACGGAGAATTGGGGGCATAAGGTGTTGTTTCACTAAATGCAGGATCGGTTTTACTTAGCGTTCCATACACTTCATCTGTTGAGATATGATGGAATCTATATTGCGAACTATCCAGCCCCTTTTCATTCAACCAGTATTGCCGTGCTGACTCTAGCAGGGTAAATGTTCCCAACACATTCGTTTTGACAAATACTTCAGGGCCTGAAATAGAGTTATCCACATGCGACTCGGCAGCAAAATGGACTATCGTGTCGATCTTATGCTCACGTAGCAGTGAATCAATCAGCGCACGGTCACAGATATCCCCCTGCACAAAGGTGTGGCGCGATTCATCCGGCAGATCCTTCAGATTATCCAGTGAACCGGCATAGGTGAGCAGATCCAGGTTAATGATTTGCACATCCGGATAGGTCTCAAGCATATAACGCACATAGTTGCAGCCGATAAACCCTGCACCGCCGGTCACTAGAATATTGTTTGGTTTATAATCAGACATGTTTTAATTCCTTTATTACTTCCTGCAATGATTCAGCCCATGGTTTGGTTGCAAACCCGAACGTTTTAGCAAACTTCGAACAATCCATTTCTGAATTCATTGGGCGTTTCGCCGGTGTCGGATAATCCTCTGTCGTTAGCGCATTCACACTGTTGATCTTGAGGGGTATCCCCTGCGCCTTTGCCTCATCAAACACAGTCTGGGCAAAACCAAACCATGTCGTCGGCTCAGGCTGACAGAAGTGATAAATGCCCCAGTTTTCTTCATTTAAACCTTTGTCCAGCATTGCATAGATTGCCCTTGCTAATTCACTGGCCGAAGTCGGACATCCATGTTGATCAGCGACAATACCAAGTTCTTCACGCTCTGAGGCAAGGCGCAACATCGTTTTAACAAAGTTCTGTCCGTGCGATGAAAATACCCAACTAGTGCGCAGGGTGATTGATTTTGGACAGCTATTCAAAACCGCCTGTTCCCCAGCCAGTTTGCTGGTACCATAAACACCCAGAGGTGCGACCGGATCATTCTCTGAATAAGCTCCCTGCTTGCTACCATCGAACACATAGTCTGTAGAAACATGAATCAACGGAATACCGCTGGCCCCACAGGCTCTTGCCAGATTAGCAGGACCATCGCGATTTACTGCAAAGGCTGCCTCAACATCTGATTCGGCTCTATCCACTGCAGTATAAGCCGCCGCATTGATTACTGCATCAGGGTGAAACCTTTCTACGCAAGCATTTACAGCATCAGGGTCAGTGATATCGAGTTCATCATAATCAACTGCCAGCAGATCGTGTCCCTCACCCAGGCGAATCAGTTCATGTCCCAATTGTCCATTAGCACCAGTGATCAGTAGCCTCACGGCAGGCGCTCTCTTTTTGCTTCAGAAAGTTTCGGTAGCGCCAGATCTTTTTCAGACAATAGCGGATTTTCAACTGGCCATTTTATATCAAGCTCAGGATCATTCCAAGCCACACCACTATCTGACTGGGGGTGATAGAGAGCCGTGCACTTATATTGAAAGTCAGCAATATCAGAGAGTACGCAGAAACCATGCGCGTAACCCGGTGGAATCCACAATTGGCGATGATTATCTTCACTAAGCTCTACACCCACCCATGCTTTATAGGTTGGTGAATCAGGGTTCACATCAGCTGCAACATCATACACTACTCCCGAACCAACAGAGACAAGTTTACCTTGCGGGTTTTCCAACTGAAAATGCAAACCGCGTAACACACATTTCCTTGAACGGGAATGATTATCCTGAACAAATTCCAGTTGATATCCCGGAATACCTGCCTCTTCATAACGATGTTTATGAAACGTTTCCAAAAAGAATCCACGCGCATCACCAAACACTCTCGGTTCGATAATCAGCACTCCCGGCAATGCCGTCTCAATGATGTTCATATCTTACCCTCAGCAAGGCGCCGTATCAGATAACGACCATAATCATTCTTGCACAATGGATCAGCCAAGTCTTTCAACTGAGTGTCCGTTATATACCCCATCTCCCACGCAATCTCTTCAGGACATGCAACCTTCAGCCCCTGTCGTTTTTCAATGATCTCGACATAACGGGCTGCATCAAGAAGTGATTCGTGCGTACCTGTATCAAGCCATGCTACTCCACGGCCTAGTGTTTCTACACGCAGTCCACCTTGCTCCAAGTAAGTTCGATTTACATCTGTAATCTCAAGTTCACCACGCTTAGATGGCTTAAGGTTCAGTGCGATATCTACTACTGCATTGTCATAAAAGTAGAGCCCGGTAACAGCCCAATTACTTTTCGGACTTTCTGGCTTTTCCTCAATAGAGATTACGCGAAAACCTTGTTCAAACTCCACGACACCATAACGCTCCGGGTCATTTACTCTGTAGGCAAACACTGAAGCCCCGCTTGGCTGTCTTGAGGCTTTTTGAAGTTGATTAACCATACCATGGCCATAAAAAATATTGTCCCCGAGTATCAATGCAACAGAGTCATCTCCGATAAATTCCTTGCCTATGGTGAATGCCTGAGCCAAGCCATCAGGACTGGGTTGTTCAGCATAAGAGAGTGTCAGTCCCCATTGTGAACCGTCGCCAAGCAGACGCCTGAAATTTGGTAAATCTGTTGGTGTCGAAATAATCAAAATTTCGCGAATACCAGCCAGCATCAGCGTGGAAAGGGGATAGTAGATCATGGGTTTATCGTACACTGGCATCAGTTGTTTGCTGACTGACAATGTTAGTGGGTGTAATCGTGTGCCGGAACCTCCGGCCAAAATAATTCCTTTCATATACCTACCTGGTTAAAAATTATAATACCTTATAGATCACTTTCGCTATCTCTTCAATTTTCAGCCTAAGCTTTAGGTGTTAAAATAATGCCTTTTCCATTCAAGTATTCAATAACCTGATCCACGCATTGTTCGAGTGGCAGTGCCCCCGTATCCGCAATAACTTCCGGCTGCTCAGGTTCTTCATATGGAGACGAAATACCGGTAAAAGCAGGAATCTCTCCAGCTCTGGCCTTGGCATACAATCCTTTCACATCCCGAGCTTCGCAGACATCCAGCGGAGTCCTGCAATACACCTCGATAAAGTCGTTTTCATTCAATAATGATCTGACTTTGGCGCGATCAGAGCGGAATGGAGAGATGAAGGCCGTCAGTGTCAATGTACCAGCCTCAACAAACAGCTTCGCCACTTCACCGACTCTGCGGATATTTTCAATACGGTCTTCATCGGAAAAACTAAGATCTCCGCACAGGCCGTGACGCACATTATCACCATCAATAACGAATGTTTTTGCACCCATGCCATGCAGCCTCTCTTCCACCGCATGAGCCAGGGTGGATTTTCCTGCACCGGAAAGACCGGTAAACCATAACACGGCACTTTTGTGGCCGCTGGCCTTTTCACGGTCAGATCTGCCTACAGACGCCTGATGCCAGAGCACATTGCTGCTCTGTTTTGTCTCCACTTCACTCATTTATGAAACTCCATTTATCTTCGCGAGCAACTGTAACTTATTTTTATCATGTGGAAACCGATTAATAGGCATTCTTCGATAACAATGTATAAACTGTTTTTATCAGAATTCGAAAATCAAGCCAGATCGACCAATTATTGATATAATTCAAATCATACTCTACACGTTTTTCCATTTTCTCCAGCGTATCAGTTTCGCCACGATAACCATTCACCTGTGCCAAGCCGGTAATGCCCGGGAGTATGCGATGTCTGGACATATAGGCATGTATTTTATGGGAAAAAAACTGATTATGTGACTTGGCGTGAGGTCTTGGCCCGACCAGTGACATATCACCCTTTAGCACATTGATAAGTTGAGGTAATTCATCAATGCTTGATCGCCTCAAAAAGCTTCCCACTTTCGTTACTCGTGGGTCATCCTTTGTTGCCTGCTTAACAAACTCCCCCTCTTTCTCTTTTTGCAACTGCATACTTCGAAACTTCAGTACTCTGATTATATCACCATCCAGACCATGTCTCTGTTGGTAAAAGAATATCGGTCCCGGTGAACTGCACTTAACAGCGATGGCCGCCCCAATCATAACAGGGGCCAGAACTATCAATGCAATCAGTGCAAGGGACTTATCCATTAACATTTTACTAATACGTGCGCCACCAACCAGCGGAGATTCTGAAAGGTAATAGAGCGGTACCCCAGCAATTTCCCTCACCGATGGGCTAAGCATATGAAGTCCGAAAATGTCGGGTGCCCATACAATATCGACATTCAGATCAATCAATTCCATCTCTAACTCTCGTATTTGATGTGCTGTTTTCATGGGTAAGGCAAAATAGACTCTTTTAACATGGTGTTTTTCGACGATGTTTCGTAGCTCATCAATGGATCCAAGTTTCGGAAGCTCTCCCAGCTTCCATTCATCATGGGAAGTATCGCTAATAACGCCCACGATTTTATGCGGCATCCAAGGGTTTCTGTTGATATGATCAGCAAGATATTTTCCCATTCTACTGTTACCAACCAGTATGCTGGGGATAATTTCCCGATATTTTGTCTGATAGGTTCTGATCAAATGCTCCATGCTGATATGTGCCACTACCTGAACTGCACCACTGGCAACAAACCAGGAGAGCATTACCTGTCTTGAATAGTCCTCACTTACCCGGGTTACAAAACCTAATACGATCAATATTGCCACAACTTTTGTCCAAGCCCATAACACGGCAACAGAACGGTTAACGTGACCTGAAAACCTACGATAAACACCAGAGTTGGAATAAACCAACCAAATAAGTACCGGCGCAATAGCTGCTGGAAAATGATAGATTATTTGATCATCCACGCCCCTGACCAGCGTAGACAGATATAGCAGTAACTCTACGATGAGAATATCCAGCAGCAGCTGAAGCCTGCAGGAGAGTCGTGACGATGTTCTTAGCATGCGTCGAAAGTGATCAAAGTCAGCAGAATTATCGCTAAATAGTTCTTTTTTCATCATTTCCCGCTTAGTGGTATCCCCTTGTTAAATCGCTTTAAATCTACTCCCCAATTATAAAAACCCATGCCATTAGATTGTAGCATGAAACTTTCATATCCACCATTTCAACAGATCATCAAAACTATCTGTCGTCACCCGGTGCATGTATAAACTGACAAATACACGCTCGATTACTAATTCAGCGTTTCCTACTCTTGGCTCAACTGTTAGTTTGTCGGCCATGAACAGAGCTTCCCTTTTCCAACAACAGATGAACAAACGTATCCTGATACTGGATGGTGCCATGGGTACCATGATTCAGTCCTATGGTTTGCAGGAAGCCGATTACCGCGGTGAACGCTTTGCAGACTGGGGTTCTGAGCTCAAGGGCAACAATGACCTGCTCTCCCTAACTCAGCCCCAGATCATTCGAGAGATTCACAGTGAGTATCTGGATGCAGGCGCGGACATCCTTGAAACCAATACCTTTAATGCCAACTCAGCCTCTATGGCCGACTATGGTATGGAAGAGCTCGTATATGAGTTGAATGTCGCCGGTGCAAAAGTTGCTAAAGAGGCTTGTGATGCTATAGCTACCGACGAACGTCCACGTTTCGTTGCCGGTGTTTTAGGCCCCACATCCCGCACCTGCTCAATATCACCTGATGTGAATGACCCGGGCTTCCGTAATGTCACTTTTGATGAACTGGTTGAAACCTACGCCGAAGCCACCCGTGGCCTGATTGACGGTGGTGCTGATATCATTCTGATCGAAACCGTCTTCGATACACTCAATGCCAAGGCTGCCGTGTTTGCTGTAAAACAGTATTTCGAAGATGCCGGTGTAGAGCTGCCCATCATGATCTCAGGCACCATCACTGATGCCTCAGGACGTACCCTCTCCGGTCAGACGGCCACTGCATTCTATAGCTCACTCGCACATGCCAACCCTGTCTCCATCGGATTGAATTGCGCCTTGGGTGCCGGTGAGTTACGTCAATATATTGAAGAACTTTCTAGTATTGCTTCCTGCGGTATTAATGCCCATCCCAATGCAGGCCTGCCGAATGCCATGGGTGGTTATGATGAGACTGCTGAAGAGATGGCAGCCGAGATCAAAGAGTGGGCCGAGTCCGGTTTCCTGAACATTATCGGCGGTTGCTGTGGCACAGGGCCCGATCACATTCGTGCGATGGCACTGGCTGTAGAAGGCACCACCCCCCGACCTGCCCCGGAGCGCGAAGTGATATGTCGTCTCTCAGGTCTTGAGCCACTGAATATTGATAAAAAAAGCCTCTTCGTGAATGTCGGTGAACGTGCCAATGTTACCGGTTCTGCGATGTTTAAACGACTGATCCTCAACGGTGAGTATGACAAAGCCCTCAATGTCTGCCGTGAGCAGGTAGAAAATGGTGCCCAGATCATCGACATCAACATGGATGAAGCGATGCTGGATGGCAAAAAGGCGATGGTCACCTTTCTCAATCTGATCGCTTCCGAGCCTGATATCTCCCGCGTACCTGTGATGATCGACTCCTCCAAATGGGAGATTATCGAGGCAGGCCTGAAATGCATTCAGGGTAAAGGTGTCGTGAACTCCATCTCAATGAAGGAAGGCAAGGAAGCTTTCGTTCACCATGCAAAACTGCTGGCCAAATACGGTGCTGCCGTTGTGGTCATGGCGTTTGATGAAGCCGGTCAGGCTGATACCTTTGAGCGCAAGATTGAGATCTGTGAAAAGTCCTACCGCATTCTGGTAGATGAGTGCGGATTTCCGCCTGAAGATATCATCTTCGACCCGAACATCTTTGCTATCGCCACCGGTATTGAAGAGCACAACAATTATGCCGTAGATTTCATTGAAGCGACCGGCTGGATCAAAAAGAACCTGCCACACGCCATGATCTCCGGTGGTGTATCCAACGTATCCTTCTCGTTCCGTGGCAACAATCCCGTACGCGAAGCCATTCACTCCGTATTCCTCTATTACGCCATTAAACAGGGTATGGATATGGGCATCGTCAATGCCGGTATGCTTGAGATTTATGAAGAGTTGCCGAAAGAGCTGCGTGATGCTGTTGAAGATGTAGTGCTTAACCGCAATCCGGACGCAACCGATCACCTGCTGACTATCGCTGATGACTATCGAGGTGATGGCAAACAGGTGAAAAAAGCGGATGAAGAGTGGCGCAGCTGGCCTGTGGTGAAACGGCTTGAGCATGCGCTGGTCAAGGGCATTGATACCCATGTGGATGCAGATACCGAAGAGGCACGCCTGCAGTTTTCCTCCCCTATTGAGGTCATTGAAGGGCCATTGATGGATGGCATGAATGTCGTCGGCGATCTGTTTGGTGATGGTAAGATGTTTCTGCCACAGGTGGTGAAGTCCGCACGCGTGATGAAAAAGGCTGTGGCCTGGTTGATGCCGTATATTGAAGAGGAAAAATCCGGTGCAAACTCTTCCAACGGCAAGGTACTCATGGCCACCGTTAAGGGCGATGTACATGACATCGGCAAGAATATTGTCGGTGTAGTACTGCAGTGTAATAACTTCGAAGTGATCGATCTGGGTGTGATGGTACCTGCTGCCAAAATACTGGAAGAGGCCAAGAAACACGATGTGGATATTATCGGCCTTTCCGGCCTGATTACCCCGTCACTTGATGAAATGGTACATCTGGCCAAAGAGATGAAGCGTCTCGGTTTCACCAAACCAATCATGCTGGGCGGTGCAACAACCTCCAAGGCCCACACAGCTGTGAAGATCATGCCGGAGTATGATGAGCCGGTCATCTGGGTAAAAGATGCTTCACGCGCCGTTGGTGTGGCACAGAACCTGATTTCTGTCCTCAATCACGATGAATTCGTTCGTAAAACCCGTACGGAGTATGAAGCTGTACGCGATCGCTATCTCGGACGACAGAAACAGACTGACTGGCTCTCACTTGCAGATGCCCGCTCCAATCGTACCGAGTTAAACATAGACACCATTGCCGCAACACCAGCCCAGACCGGTGTGCAGGCGCTGAAAAACATCTCGATTGCAGAGATCCGCGACTATATCGACTGGTCACCATTCTTCTCGGCCTGGGAGCTTAATGGTGCCTACCCGCGCATCCTTAATGATCCGCACAAAGGCAAGGAAGCACAGAAGATTTTTGATGAAGCACAAATCTGGCTGGATAAAATCATTGCAAAAAACTGGTTTGAGGCCCGTGCTGTATTCGGTCTCTTCCCTGCCGCTTCAACAGGCAGTGATAGTGTTATTATTTATGCCGATGAAGCGAAAAAAGAAGAGCTGTCCCGCTTCCACTTTGTGCGCCAGCAACTCGACAAAAAGGATAAACGTGCCAACCTCTGCCTGAGTGATTTCGTTGCTCCGGAAGGGTCTAATGCCAATGATCATCTTGGTGGATTTGCCGTTGCCATTTTTGGTGCTGAAGAAAAGGCTAAAGCTTATGCAGCAGAACATGATGATTACGCTGCTATTATGATCAAAGTTCTGGCAGATCGCCTGGCTGAAGCTCTGGCTGAGATGTTACATAAAGACGTGCGCACAAAACACTGGGGTTTTGCAAGCGACGAATCACTCTCCAATGAAGAGATCATCAAGGAGAAGTATCAGGGAATACGCCCTGCTGCAGGCTACCCTGCCTGCCCTGAACATACAGAGAAAGGTACACTCTGGCAGTTGCTTGATGTTGAGAATCACATAGGCATGCAACTGACTGAATCCTATGCGATGTTGCCAACGGCTGCTGTATCCGGCCTCTATTTTGCCAATCCTGAAGCACACTACTTTACCGTCGGTAAAATCAACAAGGATCAGGTAAAAGATTATGCTCAGCGCAAAGGCTTGAGCATGGATGAAGCCGAGAAATGGCTGGCTCCGAATTTAGGTTACTGAACTAAAACTAAAAGAATAAGGAAGAAATCATGTCACAGAATGAAACTCCAGCATCAGAAGAGAATAACGCAGCTTTCAGCCTGCAGAAGCTTTATGTAAAGGATCTCTCCTTTGAGAACCCTAACGCGCCTGAAATGTATACCAAGCTAAGCGCTCAGCCGGAAATTGAGATGAACCTGAATCAGGAAAATAGACAGATTGATGCGGATCACTGGGAAGTATCATTAAAAATATCGGTTCTGGCGCGCGAAAACCAAAGTAAAAAAGTTCTTTTCGAAATTGAAATTGAACATGCTGGCGTGTTCTTCCTGAAAGGCATTCCTGAAGAGCACATGGAAATGCTGCTCGCTATCGATTGCCCGACTATTATTTTACCATATGTCCGTCAACAGATCAGCCAAATGACTGTCGATGGTGGTTATATGCCACTGTTGCTGGAACCTGTGAACTTTGCTGCCATTTACGAAAACAACAAAAAACAGCAGACACACTAAAAATAATATCTGGTATACATGATAAAGGGCGGAACTCTTCCGCCCTTTATCATTCAGCCTTTTTGTCTACAAATTTCAGATGTGCACCATGTTTAATGTAGAGTCTGGTGAGCTCAGGCGTCATTGAACCATAGAATGCGAAATAATAAGGATAATCCCAGTCTGCATCCTTGATGTTCGGATCGGCCCCGGCTTCCAATAGTATGCGAATCGCATCGATATTTTTTTCGGTAAGATGAAGCGGCGTTGAAGATCTGTCATTCAGCGCATTCAAATCAGCACCGTTATCAATAAGAAAACGCATCAAATCAGTCCGGCCAAGCTTTGATGCATGATGCAAGGCAGTATTCTTTTTCTCATCGATGGTATTAATATCCACACCACCCTTGAACAGCTCTCTTAAAGACGCTTCATCTCCAGAAGCCGCTGCGTCCAGCCATGCTTGAGTCCCTATTGTCATTTCACCTGCCATTCCTTCACCCCCACTTAACATCGCCATAGAACCCATTAAAGCTAGTCTCTCGGTGGTAAATGCTTAACCTATAAAGATTCGAATCCACCACAGAGGACACAGAGAGTACCGAGAAAGCATATCAGATAAATCTACGACTGGATTGTTTCAGTAATGAACCCTTTATCAAAACAAGTGCTAATACGACAACAGTAGCGCCTATCCTTTAAAGTTATTGCCTTTGACACTCTCTGTGTTCTTCGTGCTCTCAGTGGTGAAGCTCTTGACTCTCTCTCTACGCTTAGCTCACGCCCTGAGACTTCAGGTACTCTTCATATGTACCATGGTAATCGACGATACCGTCAGGTGTCAGTTCAATAATACGTGTAGCGATTGTAGAGATAAGCTCACGGTCATGGGACACAAAGATGAGTGTTCCGGGATACCCTGCCAGGGCACTATTCAATGACTCAATAAACTCCATATCCATGTGGTTGGTCGGCTCATCCAGCAGCATCACGTTAGGATTATCGAACATGAACTTGCCAAATAACATACGTCCCTGCTCACCGCCGGAAAGTGATTTGACTGATTTATTGATATCATTCTGGGTAAACAGCATGCGTCCCAGATTACCGCGTACCTCCTGCTCCCCCTGCTCTTTGCGTTTCCACTGTGACATCCAGTCAAACAGATTCAGGTCCTCGGCGAAATCAGCCGAGTGATCCTGAGCATAATAAGCCAGTTTCACATTCTCGGACCACTTGATCTCGCCCGAAGTTGGCTCAAGATCTTCGGCAAGACAACGCAACAGCGTTGTTTTACCAATACCATTAGCGCCAATCACGGCAATACGTTCACCAACGGGAACCATCAAATCGAAGTTTTCAAACAGAGGCAGATCATCAAAGGATTTGCTCAGCCCTTTAAGCTCAAGGGCAATGCGGAACAGTTTCTTATCCTGTTCAAAACGCATAAAGGGGCTCATGCGACTTGATGCTTTCACTTCATCAAGTTTGATCTTGTCCAGTTTTTTTGCACGGGACTGCGCCTGGGTAGCTTTGGAAGCATTGGCAGAGAAACGGCGAACAAAGGCCTCAAGTTCCTGAATTTCTTCTGTCTTCTTGGCATTGGACGTTAATAACTGCTCCTGCACCAGAGCTGCCGCTGCCGAATATTGATCATAGTTGCCCGGATAAAGACGCAGTTCTCCATAATCCATATCAGCCATATGTGTGCATACGCTGTTCAGGAAGTGGCGGTCATGTGAAATAATGATCATCGTGCTCTTGCACGCATTGATCACGCCTTCTAACCAGCGAATGGCATTGAGATCCAGATTGTTCGTCGGCTCATCCAGCAGAATTATTTCAGGATCACCAAACAGTGCCTGTGCCAGCAACACACGCAGCTTCGAGCCGGGAGCAATCGACTTCATCAGATTATAATGGTCTTCTGCCGGAATACCCATCTCGATCAGCAGTTCACCTGCATTGGATTCCGCACTGTAACCGTCCAGTTCAGCAAACTGACCTTCCAGATCGCCAGCACGCATACCATCCTCTTCGGACATCTCAGGCAGAGCATAGATTGCATCACGCTCTTCCTTGATCGTCCAGAGTGCTTCAAAACCCATCATCACCGTATCAAGTACAGTAAACTCTTCAAAAGCAAAGTGATCCTGACGCAGCTTACCGAGTCGGTCATGCTGGTCGATACTCACATTACCGGCTGTCGGAACCAAATCACCACCGAGAATCTTCATAAACGTGGATTTACCGCAGCCATTTGCACCAATCAGGCCATAGCGATTGCCATCACCGAACTTCACTGTGATGTTTTCAAACAGGGGATCGTCCCCGAATTGCATAGTAATACCGGATGTAGAAATCAATTGCGGTTCCATTGTTCAAAAATTTAACCATCTAGCTTAATGGCCTGAAAAGCAGCGCAGCATAGTAGCGGGTATGATATATACAAGCCTGAACCCTCCTCACGCCCTTTTTTTCCACGAGAATAATCATCACTACTCAATAAATCCTCCGGTGCTAAACTGCCGCGCATTCATCTAACCAGACATGCTTCTAGCGGCCTGCATCACTTTCACACAGGGATTTATATGACTACAAAGAGCTCTACCATCATCTACACCAAAACTGATGAGGCACCGGCACTGGCCACCTACTCTTTCCTCCCTGTTGTGCAGGCCTTCACCAAAGCCGCTGGTATCGATGTGCAAACCAGAGACATCTCTTTGGCAGGACGCATCATTGCTACTTTCCCTGAAAAACTGAATGAAAATCAGCGACAAACCGATGCGCTGGCTGAGTTAGGAGCACTGGCTAAAACACCGGATGCCAACATAATCAAACTACCGAATATCAGCGCCTCAATCCCTCAGCTTGTTGCAGCCATCAGTGAGTTGCAGGCACATGGTTATGATATCCCTGACTTTCCTGAAGATGCGCACAGTGATGCGGAAAAGGAGATCAAAACGCGTTACGCCAAAGTGCTGGGCAGCGCTGTAAACCCTGTATTGCGTGAAGGTAACTCTGATCGTCGTGTGGCCGATGCCGTAAAACAGTTTGCCAAAGATAACCCGCACAGCATGGGTGCCTGGAGCAGTGATTCACTCTCGCATGTGGCACACATGTCTGAAGGTGACTTCTACGGCAGTGAGCAGTCTGTTGTTGTTGATAAGACCTGTGATGTAACAATCGCGTTGATCGATCAGGGTGGAAAAACCACCACATTGAAGGAAAAAACCACGCTTCAGGCTGGTGAAGTCATTGATGCTGCGGTCATGAGTCGCAAGGCACTGCGTGCTTTCTTTGCTGAGTCGATCACTGATGCAAAAAATAGCGGCATCCTGTTATCGCTACACCTGAAAGCAACCATGATGAAGGTTTCTGATCCGATCATGTTCGGTCATGCTGTGATGGTTTATTATCAGGACCTGTTTGAAAAACACGCTGCACTGTTTGAAGAGCTGGGTGTTGATGCCAGCAATGGCCTGGGTGATGTCTATACAAAAATCGCCAGCCTGCCGGATGAACAACGTGCTGAAATCGAAGCCGATATCAACGTTATTTATGAAAACCGCCCTGCACTTGCTATGGTCGATTCCGACAAGGGTATAACCAACCTGCATGTGCCGAGTGATGTGATCATCGATGCATCCATGCCTGCAGCTATCCGTTCTTCCGGCAAGATGTGGGGAGCCGATGGCAAGTTGCATGATACCTTGGCCATGATCCCTGACCGCTGTTATGCCGGTGTATATCAGGAGACTATTAGCTTCTGTAAAGAACACGGTGCATTTGATCCGACAACGATGGGGAATGTTGCCAACGTCGGACTGATGGCTCAAAAAGCTGAAGAATACGGCTCTCACGACAAAACCTTCAACATTCCTGTCGATGGAACCGTTCGCGTGATTGATAATAAAGGCAACATCCTGCTTGAACATAAGGTAGAGCAAGGTGACATCTGGCGCATGTGTCAGGCCAAAGATGCACCAATTCAGGACTGGGTTAAGCTGGCAGTGAATCGTGCCCGGGCAACTGGTAATCCGGCTATCTTCTGGCTCGATAGTAATCGCGCCCATGATGCCAACCTGATTGAAAAAGTGAGCCAGTACCTGAAAGAACACGACACCGCAGGCCTGGATATTGAGATCATGCCACCGGTTGCAGCGGTCAAACATGCACTGCAACGTGTGAAAGCTGGTAAAGATACAATTTCAGTGACAGGCAATGTGTTGCGGGATTATCTCACAGACCTCTTCCCAATTCTCGAACTGGGTACCAGCGCAAAAATGCTCTCTATCGTGCCTCTATTGGCCGGTGGTGGACTGTTTGAAACTGGTGCAGGCGGTTCAGCCCCAAAACATGTTCAACAGTTCGTTGAAGAAGGCCATCTACGTTGGGATTCACTCGGTGAGTTTCTGGCTCTGGCTGTATCTATCGAAGATCTGGCTGGCAAAACCGGAAACACAAAGGCAAACACGCTCGCAAAAGCCCTGAACATAGCCAATGGCCAGTTCCTCTCCAATAACAAATCACCTTCACGACGAGTGAATGAACTCGACAACCGTGGCAGTCACTTTTATCTGGCCATGTACTGGGCTCAGGCACTGGCTGATCAGACTGAGGATCAGGATCTTCACTCCCTGTTCACTCCGCTGGCAGAGCAGCTCACGGCCAATGAAAATACCATCATTACTGAACTCAATGCTGCGCAGGGAAGCTCTGTCGATTTAGGTGGCTACTTCCATGCAGACCCTGAAAAAGTAGCGCAGGCCATGCGCCCCAGCACCACATTTAATGCGGCTTTAGCATCTTTCGTATAAAGAGGCTGGTGAAAGATTCGACCACTAAATTCAGGAGAGATGCATGGAACATAAGCTGAAAATGTTCAAACGCGGCAAAGGCGTAACAATGTTACAGGAGCTGCTGCAACGTATGGGCTATTCCATGCATGATCGCCCCGGTTTGTTCGGAGTATCAACTCGTGACGCGGTTAAAGACTTCCAGTCAAAGAAGGGATTAAAGAGTACGGGTACTGTGGACGACGAACTGCTGGCTTTAATGCGCCAGAACTTCGGTGCTCCGATGTCATCAAAAAAAGGTAAATCAAGAGCAGCTTCCACCCCGGCCCTTAATCCCGTGAATCAGGAACAACTGGATGGTTTGATACGCCTCCTGATCAGAAAAGGTATTTTCACTGAAGAAGAGTTACAGCGAGAGATCAGTGGACCACAACCGTTGCGGGTAACCCAGCCTCCATTAACCTGATGAGTTCAAGGGCTGCACACTGTTTACGACCTGAGTTTACGGATTCTCTGGCCACGCGCCTGCTGGCTGGGGAGTCGCTCATTCTGATCAGCCCGCATGGACAGGGACGCAGACGAACGCTGACTGACTTGCATGAATCACTACCGGCAACCTGCTTTATCATTCAGATTAACATGCGTACATATATAACTGATTATAAAGAATTTATTGATCAGTTCATTCAAGAATCCGGAGATCAGGTAAGCGTGATAACAAGTCTGAACAGTGTCCTCGAACTGCTTGAAAAAAGGCATGAGCAGGTAGTCATTATTCTGCATAACTTTGATGAGATCAGGAACAACGAGGCAGTCAGAAGTGGTTATAGTGCCACCTTTTTTAAAGAGCTAAACAGCATTCAACATCGTACTAACATCTCTCTGCTGTGTGTATGTGAACAGAGGTTTGATAACTACCTGTTACAGAGCGATGGAACTGAATTACCCGGTTCAGGTTTGGATAGTGATACAATGAGGTTACCTGATCTCACAGCTCAACAAATAGAGTTCGAGTTACTACATAGAAGACAACTAAGCCTTACAGATAGTGAGATACCAGCCTTGTGTGAGTGGCTACTCAAACAAGCCGCCCCCTACTCCAGCCTGGATAAATGTAATGCCGACTGGATCAAGGAAAAAGTCTGGTAACAGTAACAAAAAAAACGGGCCGAGAGCCTTTGCTCACCGACCCGTTCACCTCTCTTCTACCTGCAACTAATTTCCAAACAGGCCCTTCACAGCATCTGTAGCGCCACCTGTAGCTCCACCAATGGCACTGCCTGCGTTGTCTAGGGCCTCTGCTTTGAATGCATCAGCTGACTTACCAAGGTATTGGTTCACGCCAAGACTGGCCACTGAACCTTTCACATTACCAAGTAATCTTGAAGATAGTTGATTCGCCACCTCAGCTGCAGTCGCACCACCGGTTTTCTTGCCCACATCGGTCATAAGAATAGGTGGCAAATTCACTATCTGTTGCTTATCTCCAAGCGCGGCGATACGGACCTTGGCGGCTGAGCCTTCAACTACAAGCTTGCGGATAATCATTTTAAGTTCTTCGCCACCACTTTCAGAAGAGGAAGATGATTTTCCACCACCACTGCCGAGATTATTTTTCAGCATATCGACATTGGAAAGCCCTGATTGGTTGATTTCATACACTACCGTTGGTGCACTAATCAGAATCTCATCAATCACAATCGGATTCTGGTTTATTGTACTTGTATCAATTCTGGTAGTGATCTTACCAAGCTCAAAAATATTCGGATCGGAGAAACCATCCGGATTGCCGACATTCAGACCGGAAATGGATGCTTCTCCAGCTTCCAGTTTAATACTCACATTCGCGACGCTGATACTCGTTTTTGTTGCCTCCGACCCATAATCCTCAATAGCCCCCTTAACGATATTATCAAGGTTGGAGAGCAGGAACAGGACTGCCGCAATAACAATGACAGCCAGCACTGCAACACCAATCATAGTTTTCTTCATAACACCTCCGGCAAGGACTAACGCTAAGAGTATAGCAGTAATTTTTCTGACCATATATACACATTAAAGTTTTAGCCCTACTTGCCGATAAATGATTCACGGTTTTCTTTTGCTGTAAAAAGGATTTATCAGTATACCATGAAAAAAACGAACCATTTTTATCTACACTGCGTAGCCCGCTTGACTGTAATTATTGTCACAGCTGAAGTGCTTGCCATGCTGCTCTTTGATCTGACGAGTATAAACAATCTATTCCCCCCTCTTCTCATGGCGTTACTTGATGGCATGTTCCTGATACTTTTTTCAATTTATCCCTTATACCGTTGGGTATACACCCCTATTTTACTCCACTTCAAAGAAAGTCAGCAGAAGATAGAAATGCTGGCAGAGGCACTGCAAGGTGCAGGCGAAAGCATATTAATCACCAACCCGGCCAGTGAAATTATCTATGTAAATCAGGCTTTCATCGACATTACCGGTTACACATATCAAGAAGTGAAGGGAAAAAACCCAAAAATACTGCAATCGGGCAAACAAAATCGCGAATTTTACTCACGCATGTGGGATGCCATCATCAATAAAGGCAAGTGGAAGGGTGAACTCTGGAACAAGCGTAAAAACGGTGAACTCTATCCTGAATCACTTGATATTCGTGCCATATCCAACGAAGCAGGTGAATTAAAATTCCTCGTCGCAGCATTCTCTGACTTAACCGAGCAAAAACGGGTAGAAAGTGCACTGATTCAGTCCCAGAAGCTCGAAGCAGTTGGCACACTGGTCGGTGGCGTCGCCCATAACTTCAACAACCTGCTTGCGGCCATATCCGGCAAGGCATACCTAGGTCACAAAAAAGCCAAACAGTTCGATAAAAACGCCTCATTTACCCGTCATCTCAAAGAGATTCAGACCATCGCATTTGAGGCATCCAATCTGGTTAAACAACTACTCACCTTTGCCAGAGAATCGCAACATGACAAACAGGATCTGCCACTGGCTATACTGCTCAAAGATGCCATTGAAACAGTCAGAATCGGTATCCCGGGAAATATAAAATTCAAGATCAACATCTCTGATGCTCCCATGATAGTTCATGCCGACCCAGTTCATCTGAAGCAGGCGATTATCAATCTGATTAATAATGCCCGTGACGCACTTGAGGAAGCAGAGAAAAAGCAGATATCTATCTCGTTATATAAAGTCAGCCACAACCCTGAATGCTCTCATTTTGAGGCATGCCATATCCACTGCAAGGACGTAGCTGTCCTGGATATCATTGATAGTGGTTCAGGTATTAACTCAGCCGACCTGGATAAGCTGTTTGAACCCTTTTTCACCACCAAGGATGCCGACAAAGGTACCGGCCTCGGACTATCCACAGCTCACGGCATCATTATGTCCCACAATGGCTCGATCAATGTTAAAAGCACATTTTCCAAAGGCTCCACATTTAACATCTGCCTGCCATTGATCGATCAGTCCGATTCAGAAACGCACAGCTCCGATCTCTCACAGAAGGCCGAGTTAAAAAACACAGGCACAGTCCTACTGGCAGATGACAGCTTTGCCATACGTAACACGATGGCATCACTACTGGAGAATTTCGGCCATGAAGTGATACAGGCAGGTAATGGAAGCGAAGCAATCGAGAAGTACAAAGCACACAAGGACACTGTATCTGTTGTTGTGACTGATATTATCATGCCTGAAAAAGATGGTATTGATGCCGTCTTTGAGATGAGAAAGGATTACCCGGAACTGCCTGTCATTTTCTTGACCGGTTATGATGACCCGAAAGATGCTGCTAAAGAGGTTCTGCAAAATGAGATAACCATGTTGCTTAATAAACCTTTCAGAAGTTCGGAACTTGGCAATGCGGTTGAAGAGCTAATCAACAGGAACAACTGACACATCACGACACAACAACGTGACGCTTATTGTCACCCTGAGTATCAAACCGCTGATATGCATGCCTATTCGTTGGCATCAACATTGCGTATTACATATCACTACATCAAGACTGAAACAAATAAAAAGGAGAACCAACAAATGATGAACATATCCAATAAAGAAAAAGGCTTCACACTCATTGAGCTAATGATCGTTGTTGCCATCATCGGTATTCTGGCATCCATCGCGATTCCACAGTTTGCCAGCTACCGTGTAAAAGCATTCAACGCCGCAGGGCAGGCCGATTTACACTCGGCACAAAGTACTTTCGAGCTCTTCTTCACTGATAATTCAAAATATCCGAATGCAGTCTCTCCTGCAGTTCCTGCTGCTGGCGCGGTCTCCCTTACTGATGGCACTAATACGGCAACTCTGAACGTGTCTAACGGCGTAGGCTTCGGTTCTGCTGCCGGTACCAACAACCAGACTTATTCAGCTGCAACCAAGCATACTTCCGGTGATACCTCTTACAACACCAGCAGTGCATCACCAACCATTTCTGCATCAACAGGTCTTACCAAAGGCGCTACAATTGCAGCCAGTGATCTTCCAGCCGCTCCTTAATTAGGCGATATAAAGCTGAAAGGGGGGCCTTGTTATGGCCCCCCTTTTACTTTGTCTGTACCACTCCCATAATAATCCACTATGCTAACCGTTGAAAACCTTAATAAATGTTATCAGCAGCGTGATGTAATAAAAGACATCAGCTTTTCGATACAAGCCGGAGAGGCTGTTGGATTGCTCGGTGCAAATGGCGCAGGAAAAAGTACTCTGATCAAATCTCTTGTTGGCTTGGTCAAGCCCGACTCAGGGCACGTTGATTTTTCACACCACAGCTTTGCCTATCTATCGGAACAGCCGCAACTTCCATTATCACTCTCAGCAAGCGCACTCATGGCATATAAATGCAAGGCAAAAGACCTGCAAACAGAACAAGTCGCGAAATCTCTGGAAGAAACAGGCTTGTCTCGGGAGGCCTGGAAACGCCCCTTAAAACAGTACTCCAAAGGCATGCGCCAACGGGTTTCACTGGCTTTGGCTTTGTGCAGTAACCCTGACATTATTTTACTTGATGAACCAATGTCCGGTCTTGATGCACTCGGGCGTGCTGAAATATTGCGCGTATTTGAAAAACGAAAGCTTGATGCTACGGCTTTTCTTATGAGTAGTCATATAGTTCCTGATATGGTGCGATTGTGCGATAGAGTCTTGATTATGGCTCACGGTAAAATTTGCGAACAGCTCACACTTAAAGAACACTCTCTGGACGAGGTGAAACAACTGGAACTTAGATTAGCCCACTGGACCAAGCTGCAATCATGAATCAGACCAGACAGCTTATCTTATTCACCCTGAAGGAAATCACCGCTGAACGCGCATACCAGATCATCTTTGCTGCGCTTTTAATAATGCCCTGGTTGCTGCTGATTCCAGCCTCTCTGTTTATGCTTGATATTGGTAAAGTATATACAGACTTTCTCTTTGCAGGCTTGCATATAGTCCTATTGATTTATATTTTCTTTTTAGTTACCCCGCTTGTGGCACGAGATATTGAACACTCCTGCTGCCAACTGTTCCTCACCCTTCCGATGTCCCGATCCTTTTACATATTCGCCCGCTATGCAGGTATCATCACGAGTATCATACCACTACTTCTGGCTTATTTGACATCATCATATTTTGCATATTTGTTGGCAGAATCTATTTGGCCCGGTTATGTCTCTTCAGGAAGCGGGTTTTATTTCACTCTAGGATCCTTACTAATCACCCTGCCCTATCTAGCTCTTGTATCCGTACTGTTTCTAATTGCATCCCGTGCTACAGGTCTACCGGAAATCACCGTATTTTTATTTTCTGTCTGGTTACTTTGCTGGACTTTGCCGCCAGTACTTTCAGCTCTTTTGCACTCAGAAGTAATGAATAAAACACCTGACTGGATAGTCGTGCTTCTTAACAGTGTGAATCAGTTGCTGCCAGATCTATCCAGCAGTGAAATCTCTCTACATCTGGCACATACTCAGTTGATCGATCCGCTCTCCATACTTGCTTACTCTACTCAACATATTGCCTATGCTCTTCTTGTCATCATGCTTGCTGCAGCCCTTTTTAAACACAGAGATCTTGCGTGACCAGTAAGATCTGGATGCAGCTATCAATTGCACTGTTTCTGGTATTGTTGATCTATCTGGGCAGAAATGGCTCGGAACAAAAGGCTCTTCTACTGCAGCAACCAGCCACAACATGGTCGATACAACAATCACTCCTGCATAAAGCCATAGCTGGCCCATTGCCGGGCGTAGCAGCAGATTTTGCCATACTCAATATCTTTGACATCTACAGTAAAAGCCTGAAAATCGAGCCTGAGAAACGCGCTCCGCTATGGGAGCAGTTACACTATCAGTTACAATTAGCTCAGAACATGGATCCATATTTTAAAGATGTATACCGTCTGTCCGAAGGGCTGTTGGCATTCGAGGCCAACAAAACAGCAGAGGCCATTCAACTGCTTACTGATAGCGAACCCTACCTTAATAGCTTTGAGCCATTACTGGTGGCAAGTTTTTTAGCACACCAGGAGCTAAATGACCTTGCACTGGCACTGAAGCTTGCTAAAAAATCTGCAACTCAGCCGGACGCATCTCCACTTGCCGTGACTTTTGCAAGTCGATTGATCCAAAAGAAGAGTGGCTGTGCATTTGCAATGGCTTTCCTGAAAAGTCGATTGATCAGACTACCTGAGAAATATCGTCAGGGCATTAAAAGCAGAATTAAAATGCTAAAAGAAAGTCAGCAATGTGGGACTATGAATCACATCCGATAGCTTCGGCCTGCTGATGAAAACTGGCAACCAATTTGCTACATTTAATCAGCTTTAGCAGGGAGTTTATAATGAAAACAGATGAAGGTGGATTTACACTCATCGAAATCATGATAGTAATTGCAATTATTGGTATATTGGCAGCTATCGCTATCCCCAGTTATCAGAGTTACCGTGAGCGGGCCAGCAACTCTCAAACGATTGCAGACATATATCATCTCTACCTGTTTGAAAACCAGTTTTTCAATGAACATAATGAATTTGTTGGTCTGGATGTTACTGACAAACAAATCAATGGTCTGATCAGTAAAAGTGTCACTTTAAGTAATGGCAGCAGTCAAACATTTGAAATCACCAGCCTATCCCCCGACGTTGAGCTCGCAGCAAAAACAGATACCAGCAAACAGACTATCTTACTAGGCGGCAAGCAGCTCGGCAGTAATACCATTATTGCTCTCGATATGGATGCCAATGATGGTTACCATGGCAGTGAAGCTACCGGCCCCTTCTCAGCGGCTTCATTACCTGCACCTACGTCAGGTAACGACTTGGCAAGTTGGCCCGTGTACCAAAAATAATCAGCATTGAACTATCATATGAGATACAGTACTGATTGGAAGTTCACATTCGTCCCGTTTTCACTGCTGCTCTTATCGCCTTTTGCATCTCCTGCATTTTTCCCTTTTGATGTCATATTGCTACTGGCTTCCGGATCTGCCCTGCTATTTACAGGACTAGTTTTACTGCAGAGACCACATATACAACTGCCCAAAACCTTTCTTATCGTTTGTGTAATTATCATGACTGGCCAGATTTCAGGCTATTTAATTGCTGTTCCGGCAGCCTCAGAGGCTTGGGCTTTACACGCATTGTTATATCTATCAGCCATGCTCCTGTTCATTACAGGCATAAATACCCCTTGTTCAAAACTACTTACTCTCATGCACATTTATCTGCTCACATCATTGTTTTGGTCAATTGGAGGATTATTTGTCTGGCTTGGTGGCAACGACGGTAATGCAATAGCTTTAGGAGTGGTCACTCTCATTCCTGCGCCCTCAATCAAACTTTCCGGGCCGTTTTTACAGGGAAATATTTTTGCCTCCCTGATCGGCTTCTCCATCATATTCAGCCACTGGTTATTCCTGAAAACAGGCAAGTCCATATATGCATTGGCCATCCTCTTTTTTGCTATTTGTTTTATTGACTCACTTAGCCGTGGTGCCTGGATTAGTTATACCATTGTACTTTTCATACTGCTATTAAGCATGCGCACAGTCATAACTCAACAGATGATGAAAAATATTGCACTGTTATGGACTGCTGCACTGGTTGTCGGATACATGCTAGTTGAATTGAGTCAGCCAGCAGGAATGGAAATAGTGGTAGGTAATGCCGATGTGTCACTGTTTCAAAGAGTTTACATTTGGCTAACTGCATTCAATGAGTTTACCCGCTCCCTGTTTCTGGGTGTAGGTTGGGGCCAATTCCCGACTGAGTTCTGGCGATCTGGAGAGGTTTCATCCATTTTACTGAAGGATTATGAGTCTCTCCAGCCTCATAATATTGCTTTTTCAGCACATAATATCTTTCTCCATGCTGCTGCTGAAGGCGGCTTGATTGCCCTGATTGCTCTGTTATGGGCTACATCATTTTTGTTAGGAAAGGCGAATACATTTATACATAACAAAAACTCCCCGAGGCTGCCCTTTGCACTGACTTGTCTCGGTTTCCTTGCTCATGCTCAAATCAGTACTGTATTCAGCAGCCCTTTACCACTCTTACTTGTTGCGATGTTTGCCGGTATCTCCATGGCTCCATTTTTACGGACCGGTACAGCCAGATATACATTATCAAGGCAGTTCAAGCGTGCCTCTGCTATTGCAATCATGCTGACCATCAGTTGGGTGTTATATTCATCATGGCAATGGTTCAATGCAGAAGCGATAGTTCAGAGGCTGGATATCAACAATGCGGAAAGCATCCGTACAATAGCTACAGGGATTGCTGACCGACCTCGTATTGCAGCCATACCGCTCTCTTCCTTAGGGCAGACGATTGCTATGACTAAACAACACTCAAATTTATTGGTCTGGATGATCCCGTTTCTTGAAAACTCCATAGATGAAGTACCAACGGTCACTGCACATCAGGTACTTTTCTACGCTCACAATTATTCCGGAAATTACCAGCGAGCCTGTGAGTTGGGACAGAAAATTATGGCCATGAACCTTATAGGTGAAATTAACAGGGACTCATACTTCAAGGTTTGTGAGGGAAAAAAGTCAGAGCGTTACAACTTTGGACTTTAGGACAAAGACCAGCGGGGTTGCGCATCCCATTGATCAGGAATGCTCAAACCAGCTAGATGCTTCTGAAATGCAGCATAAGCGATCATCGCGGCATTATCGGTACAGTGTTTTGGGTCAGGAAGGAAAACTTCGATATCCTTCTTTGTAGCCAGATCAAACAGCATATCACGCAGGCTTTGATTTGCGGCGACGCCACCGGCAATAACAAGCCGTGGCGCATCTTCTTTCAGGCATGCCTTGATACTCTTTTTCACCAGCACTTCACAAATCGCTGATTCGATTGCTGCGGCCATATCGGATATAGCCTGAGCATCAAAGGTTTCTATACCTCCGGCATTTTTCACGGCATACATGACAGCTGTTTTCAGCCCTGAAAAACTGAAATGGAGGTTATCTCGATTGAGCATCGGACGCGGTAACTTAAAACGTTTGGCATCCCCACCCGTTGCCAGACGGGCAATCTCCGGCCCTCCCGGATATGGCAGACCGAGAAGTCTGGCTGATTTATCGAAACATTCACCGGCTGCATCATCAAGTGTTTGTCCGACGATAGAATAAGAACCAATCGCATCCACACGCACCAGCATGGTATGACCACCGGATACCAGCAGCGTGATAAAGGGGAATGCTGGCAGTTCAGCATCAATGCCCGGAGCAAGCAGATGCCCTTCCATATGGTGGACCGGCATCACAGGGGTCCCGTGTACCAAACCCAGAGCCCTCGCATAAGAGGTACCGACAAGTAGTGCCCCCATGAGTCCCGGGCCTGCAGTTACCGCAATCTGATCAACCTGACTGAACTCAAGACCTGCTTGGCGCATGACCTCCTCGACCATAGGCGGCAGTGCTGTCAGGTGCTCACGAGATGCCACTTCGGGCACGACACCACCGAAGCGTGCATGGGTTTCAATCTGGGATGCAACCAGTTCAGCCAGCAGTTTTCCACGACCGCTGGATACGTCGCCATCATAGATAGCCACTGCGGTTTCATCACAGGATGTTTCAATACCAAGAAAGATCATCTACCCACCATAAAAATCATAAGCTATTCAGCACAGAGAACACAGAGTAACATAGAGACAAAACAGGCTCACCACGAAGAATACGAAGTTAGGTCAAATACACCTGTTATAATAAATAGTTTCTCTGTGTTCTTCGTGTCCTCTGTGCTGAAAAATAACCATTACTCACTGCCGAATCCACCGCCACCTGGTGTCTCGATTCTGATCCTGTCACCGGCCAACAGCTCAACAGAACCTTTTGCCGGTAGCTCAGACCAGACACCATTTCTGCACAAACGGTTGCGTCCACTTAAACCCGCTTCACCACCCTGCAATCCGTATGGACTGGTGGTGCGGCGTTCGGTTAAGAGCGAAAGATGGCATGGCGAAGTAAGCTGCCACTCTCGTACCATACCGTCACCACCAATAAATCCCCCCCTGCCTCCGGATGCTGCTCTGATGCGGTAGGAGGTGATGCGCATAGGGTAATGCATCTCCAGCACTTCAATAGACGAGTTTTTTGTATTGGTCATATGACACTGGACTGCAGACAATCCATCTGCAGATGCATGAGCCCCCATACCACCGGCCAGCGTCTCATAATAGACCCACTCCTCACCGTTTGAGCAGCCACCGAACACAATATTATTCATTGTACCCTGAGCTGCAGCCGGAATAGACGCTGGTATAGCCTTTGCAAGCGCCCCCAGCACAACATCAACAATACGCTGACTGGTCTCCACATTACCTGCTGCAACAGCGGCTCCCGCACCGGCATTCAGTATCGAGCCTTCCGGTGCAGTAATGGAAATCGGATGAAATATGGCTGCTGTCTGCGGTGTGTGCTCAGGCATCAGGCAGCGAAAGACATAAAACACACTTGCAGCCGTTACTGCCAGTGGACAGTTCACCGGCCCCTCTGTCTGCTTCGCTGTGCCGCTGAAATCAACGCTCACATGATCATCCATCACAGTCAGTTCCGCACACAGAACCAGGTCTTGATTACCGCAGCCATCATCCTCAAGCCGGTCTTCAAAGTAATACTTTCCGTCAGGTATAGATGCCACGGCTTTGCGGCCATAGGCCTCAGAGACATTGATCAGTGACCTGAAGCTGGATTCAAGGGCTGCCGCATCAAATTCAGCCAACCGCTCTGTTGCCAGTTGGCAGGCAGCACGCTGGGCAGCCAGATCTCCCATACGCTCTTCCGGTGCTCGCACATGGTCATAAAAAAGCTGAACAAGCTGTCTGTTTTCGACACCTGCTGCGAACCAGTGACGCGGAGCTATGATAATCCCCTCATCCTCCAGTCTGTTTTCCACGCCCATGGATCCCGGAGAGGATCCACCAATATCCGCATGGTGAGCGCGGGAAGCTGCGAATCCCACCTGCCTGTCTCCAATAAATACCGGCATTACCACAGTAATATCGGGCAGATGGGTCCCACCCAGAAACGGATCATTGAAAATAACCACATCATTCTTTTGCCAGCTAAACAGGTCCACTACATCAGCCATAGCAAATGCCATGGAACCCAGATGAACGGGTATATGTGCAGCCTGCGCAATCAATTCACCCTGTAGCGTAAACAGTGCACAGGAGAAGTCTTCCCTGTCACGAATATTCGGAGAAATCGCACTGCGCTTGAGTATCGCCCCCATCTCCTCGCAAATCGCAGCAAGGCGGTGTGAGAAGAGACTTAATTCAACAGCATTCATCCCAGCTCCCGCTTCAGCATCAGATGGCCGAACCGATCAACCTGCATGCTCCACCCCTGAGCCAGCCAGAGTGTTGAAGTCGCTTCAATAATCAGGGCCGGGCCACAAATCGAAAATCCGGCAGGTAATTGCTCACGTTGATAATGAGGAACGATACCTGCACCAAAGACTTCGGATCTGTCACTGACAACGGCCTCCCCTTGCACACACAATTCCGGAAGTGTCATGAGGCTCTTTTCAACTACTGCTGTGAGTCTTGCAGTCATGATTTCCACAGGGCGCTCCAGTTTGTGTCCGTATGCCTGAAGATGCGCCTGTTCAAAGCGCTGCCGCAATGTTTCCTGTAAACCGAGAGCATGATTGGAAGGCAGATCAACTGTAATATGAAACCCCTGCCCCTGATAACGCATATCTACACGCCGTTCAAAACTGAGATCCAAGCCTTGCATCTGGCTCGTAGCTTCCAGCTCTAATTCTGCAAACAGGCCAGAAAGTATCCTACCAGTCTGCTCATTACTCAGCGCGATACGCCTGCTACGGGAAAATTCACCGGATTGTCTGCCAGCCAACATGCCAAGAGCTGAAAATGCACCACTGGCAAGCGGGAACAGAATACTATTCATACCCAGCTTTTCAGCCAGAGAGCAGGCATGCAGCCCACCGGCACCGCCAAAGCAGAGCAGCGTGAATTCAGCAGGGTTGTAACCGCGCTGTACCGAGACCACCCGCAATGCTCCAGCCATATGCTCTTCAGCAATGGCTATCACCGCTTCAGCAGCAGCTTCAGCATCTAGTCCAATCTGCTTTCCATATTGTGAAAAGGCATTTCTGGCCAACTCCCGATCCAGCGACATCGAACCACCCAGCTTTGCTGATGCAGGAATGCGTCCCAAGAGCAGATTGGCATCCGTCACCGAAGGAATAATCCCCCCCTGTCTGTAACAGACTGGACCAGGGCTTGCTCCTGCAGATTCAGGGCCCACCTGAGGTAACCCTGCCTCATCAATCCATGCCAGTGATCCGCCTCCGGCTCCGATGGTATGAATATCCAACATAGGGAGAGCAACAGGAACACCTGCCACCTTTCCATCGATGGTCATCGAAGGAGTGCCATCAATCAGAGCAACATCGGTGCTGGTGCCACCCATATCAAAACTCAATAACTTACTGCGCCCTGTTTGTTTACCAATCTCCTGTGCAGCCACCAGTCCACCTGCCGGGCCTGAGAGCACTAACCGTACTGCTTGTTCACCCGCAGCCTCTGCAGCCATGACGCCACCTGCAGAATGCATCACAAACAGATGTTTTGGTGCCAGTTCATGTTGCAGCCGTCGTAGATAACGCTGTACGAGCGGACCGACATAGGCATTGAGAAAGGTCGTCGCAGCACGTTCATATTCACGATACTCCGGTAACACCCGGTGTGATAAAGAAACAAATACATTATGAGGCATCGCCGATGCCAAAGCTTGCTCGTGTTCAGGATTCAGAAATGAGAACAGCAGACAGATAGCAACAGCACCGTAATCGCCCTGTCGTAATCTTTCTTCAAGCAGGGCAAGGTCAGTAGCAGCCATAGACGCTGTTTCAACACCGGCTGCATTCAGACGCCCGCTCACCCCCAAACAATCCTCTTGTTTTATCCATGGTTGCAGCTTATCCGGGGTAAGATCATAAAGTTTTAAACGAGTCTGACGTCCAATAAGAAGTAGATCTTCAATGCCTCTGTTGGTAACAAACAGGGTGTCTACACCTTTGCGCTCAAGAATCGCATTGGTGGCTACAGTTGAACCATGCACAAGATGTAACTGGCTGGAATCCAGACCAAGATCTGCAATCCCCTTCTCAACAGCACGTGAGGGATCATCAGGGGTAGACAGGGTTTTATGGAACCGCAACCCCGAAGCATCGAAGAGCACAAAGTCAGTAAAGGTTCCGCCCGTATCCACACCAAGAAACATGCCGGAATTGTAGCCTCTGCCTCAGGATTTGCAGTGAATACTTTCTATCTAGTGATTTATATCACTGTCTTGCTTCACCTCATTCGTACGATACTTCACATTTGCACAAATCTGACTTATGGAGAGCAACTGATATGGAGATCAACCTTAAATCAAAAACCCTTGCAGCTGTTGCAGCAGGATGTTTAAGTTTTGCAAGCATGGCTCAAGCCGATGAAACAGTAGCAATCAAAGCCGGTTATATGATGCTAAGCGCTTCAGGACAGTTTACCGCAACAGTGAATAATCTGGGCACACGTATCGATATGGAAAATGATTTGAACTTTGATAAAAGTTCTCAGCCAACTGGCGAAATCAGTGTCAGCCTCGGCGACTCTCTCTTCACCCTCGGTTTCGTACCTATGAGCTTCACCGGCAATGGTACACTGAACCGCCCGATTACATATAATGGCACGACCTATACACTTGGTACCGCCGTTCAAAGTGAATTTAAAGCTGATATTATTGATCTTAGCTATACCTATTTTCTGATTAACATGGACGATCTACCTTCCCGTTTCCAGCTCGGGTTTGAGACCTCGGTTAAAACTGTTATCGCCAAAACATCAGTTGCCGGTGGTGGTCAGATTGCTAGCAAGAACATCACCCTGCCAATTCCTACAGTGGGTCTGCGTGCACGTGTAGCACTGGCTGATTTTATCGGTCTTGTAGGCCGCGTGGGTTACCTGGGTTACTCCGGAAACAGCTTTCTTGATGCCGATGCCCAGATTGAATTCTCTCCTCTGCCCACACTCGGCGTTTATGCCGGTTACCGTCAGATGAAGCTGAAAATCGATTCTAACGGTGTTTATGCCAAAACGACCTTCCAGGGTCCTTATGCAGGCGCTTTCTTCCGCTTCTAATCACGAAACACAGAGGATATGAGTTAAATGTAAAAAGCCCCGGTCGAAAGATCGGGGCTTTTTACATTTGTATCTACCTTATAAGACAAACCGTAAGAGACAGAAACAATGAAAAAACGGTTCGCCACGAAGGACAAGAAAAGCACGAAAATAATAGGAGATCAGGTCTAAGCCTGATAGAAATATTCAGCATACAAAAGCTGCCAGATCTTTGCTTTCACCTCTATCTGTGCTCTTCGTGCTCTCGGTGGTGCAATCTTTTGACTCTGTAGCACAAGCCTGATTAGTAACTTTTGCGGAATTCAGTTGCATGACACTTCGGACATGGTGGCACGCGCCCTGTCTTTTTGAAATGTAACTCATTAGCACAGGCAGTACATGTCAGTGTACCCGCACTTGTGATCTCTCCTGAACGACATGATGTCGCCTTCTGAGTCCTCTCAGCAATGCTGGAAAGCGCAGAACCTGCAGCACCAAGCAGTGTAGATAGAGAAGCCATTGCACCTGCACTAACGCGTGACGGATTCAGTTTCTCTTTGGCTTCATTGCGCATGGTCTCTGCCATCTGGGCAAAATCGCGTTCAAGGAAAGTTTTCAAATTCTTACCCTGCTCCTCAGAGAATGTACCGGCAGCGGTCAATTGCTCCCGTGCCTTCTCCATCGCCACCTGAGCAACTTCTGAACTCTTCTCAGCCCCTGATTCAAACAGCTCCTTAAAACGCGCAGCCAATTGATCATACTGATCTTCAACCGATTCACTCTCACGATCCATATGCGAAATCACGGCATCGCCGAATTCAGAGGTGGAAAGTTTTGTTGCACCATCCATCTGGCGATGGAAATCATAGGTCACTGTTTTGGCATGAATTGCGCCATTGATGCCGTTAAGAACCAGATCTGCAGCTTCAGTCCAGCCCATATAACGCAACATCATTTCACCGGAAAGCAGGACGGATGACGGATTAACCATATCCTTATCGGCATATTTAGGTGCAGTACCATGCGTGGCTTCAAAGATAGCATGGCCGGAGCTGTAATTGATGTTTGCACCCGGTGCGATGCCGATGCCTCCCACCTGGGCAGCCAGTGCATCAGAGAGATAATCACCGTTGAGATTCAGCGTCGCAATCACATCGAACTCCGCAGGACGAGTCAGCACCTGCTGCAGAGCGATATCGGCAATGGCATCCTTGATGATGATCCCGTTCGGAAGTTTGCACCATGGACCACCATCAATCTCTTCAGCAGCGAACTCAGCTTTAGCAAGCTCATAACCCCAGTTGCGGAAACCGCCCTCGGTAAACTTCATGATATTGCCTTTATGGACCAGCGTGACTGACTGTCGATCATTATCGATGGCATACTGGATGGCTGCCCGGACGAGACGTGCTGTGCCCTCTTGTGAAACCGGCTTCACACCGATGCCACTGGAATCAGGGAAACGGATTTTCTCGACACCCATCTCATCTTGCAGGAATGAGATCACTTTTTTCACTTCGTCTGAGCCAGCCGCCCACTCAATGCCGGCATAGATATCTTCTGAGTTTTCGCGGAAGATCACCATGTCCACCGCTTCAGGACATTTTACAGGTGAAGGTACGCCATCAAAGTACTTTACAGGACGCAGGCAGGTATAGAGATCCAGTTTCTGGCGTAACGCGACATTCAGGGAACTAATACCACCGCCCACAGGTGTGGTCAGAGGGCCTTTGATGCCAATCAGGTATTCGGAGAATGCGTCCAGTGTTTCCTGAGGCAACCATGAGTCATCGGTCTGCCCGTACATATTCCATGCCTTTTCACCGGCGAAGACTTCCATCCAGGCAATTGTTCGTGTTCCGCTGTAAGCCTTTTCAACAGCCGCATCGAGAACTCTTTGAGAAGCAGCCCAGATATCGCGTCCTGTACCATCACCTTCGATAAACGTAACAATTGGTTGATCGGGAACATTTAACTCTCCGTTCTCACCCATTGTGATTTTTTCACCACTTTCCGGAAGACAGATCTTATCAAATGACATGCTTAACCTCGCAAGTTTCTATTGCGGTTTTTTACTCTCTGCCTGTTTGATTCGGGCTGCCTGTTGGGCATGCCGCTTGGCTTCCAATGCCTTGTTACGTGCACGTTCAAAGCGCTCCAGTTTGATGGATGCTGCAGCATCTTCCAGAGCCTTTTCAGCTGACTTCAGGTACTTATCTGATTTGACTGTATGGCCCGGCAATTCCTGTGCCGTTTTGATTGCTGTACGAGCATCCGACATCTCTTGAGCAGGCGGATGCATCGCACAGGCTGAGAACAGTAGCAGTAGAGCGAATAAACCTCGTTTCATGACTTGTATGTTCAGGCTAATGGCCATCAATGTCAACGAATCAGGGCTTACTCAGTCTCCTTCAATACAGGACGTTTACGCAGGCCCAGCTCCTTCCACTGCGCATCGGCCACTTCACCCGGTGCATTCGACATCGGATCAGCTGCCTTCTGTGTTTTAGGAAAGGCAATCACATCACGGATCGAATCAACACCGGCCATCAATGCCAGCACACGATCCAGACCGAATGCCAGACCGCCATGTGGTGGTGCGCCGTATTTCAGTGCATTGACCAGGAAACCGAACTTGGCATCGGCCTCTTCATCAGAGATAGCCAGTGTTTTGAACACTCGCGCCTGAATTTCCGGATCATGGATACGAATAGAACCACCACCGATTTCCGTACCATTCCAGACCAGATCATAGGCCTGTGAACAGATGTTCAACGGATCGGTTTCAAGTTTATGCAGATCTTCTGCAGATGGGGCTGTGAAAGGATGATGCAACGCTTCAGGCCGTTTCTCATCTGCATTCCATGCAAACATCGGGAAATCCACTACCCATACGAAACGGTGATCATTTTCAGCCACCAGGTTCAGATCCTGTCCCAGCTTCACACGAAGATGACCCAGTGCATCATTCACAACAGTGGTTTCACCGGCACCAAAGAAGAGTAGATCGCCATCTTCAGCTTCGCAGGATTCCAGCAGTTCGGAGAGCACATCTTCCGGCAGGAACTTCACAATCGGAGACTGCAGACCAGCGGGCAGATCAGATTTATCATTCACCTTGATCCAGGCCAGACCTCTGGCACCATAGATAGAGACAAATTTCGTATATTCATCAATCTTTTTACGCGACAAAGAGCTTGCCCCGCCCGGCACACGCAGCACCTTAATCAGGCCGCCGTTATCAGCAGGCTCACGGAATACTTTGAACTCCACCTTTTTCATCAGGTCGGTGACATTCACAAGTTCCAGAGCAAAACGCACGTCAGGACGATCCAGACCATATTTATCCATCGCTTCGGCATAAGTAATACGCGGGAACACTTCAGGAAGGTGAATGCCTACACCGGCATCAAACATTGAACGCAGCAGCCCTTCTGCAACAGCCATCACCTCATCCTGAGAGGCAAATGAGAGTTCGATATCCACCTGCGTGAATTCAGGCTGGCGATCTGCACGCAGATCTTCATCACGGAAGCAGCGGGCAATCTGATAGTAGCGGTCCATACCGGCGACCATAAGCAGCTGTTTGAAAATCTGCGGGCTCTGCGGCAAGGCAAAGAATGAGCCGGGATAAACACGAGATGGTACAAGGTAATCGCGAGCACCTTCCGGGGTCGATTTATTCAGTACAGGTGTTTCAATTTCAAGAAAGCTCTGCGAGTCCAGATAATTGCGTGCGGCATGGGTCACACGATGGCGCAGTTCCATCAAGCGCTGCATTTTAGGACGACGCAGATCAAGGTAACGATATTCCAGACGAATCTGCTCGGACGTATCACAATCGTCGTCCACCATGAACGGTGGCGTTTCAGCACGATTCAGCACAGTAATTGCGGTCGCCTTGACCTCAATCGCACCGGTAGGAATTTTGGTATTTACCGCTTCATCGGTACGAGCAATCACTTCACCGACAACTTCAATCACATCCTGCTGGCGCATGCCGTGTGCAAGCTTGTGTACATCAGCAATGTCCGGATGCACCACGACCTGCACCAGCCCTGAGCGATCACGCACATCAAGGAACACCACACCACCGTGGTCACGATTGGTCTGAGTCCAACCATTCAGACGAACAGCCTGTCCAATATGCATTACTGTGAAATCTCCGCAATGAGTGCGTGGTAACATGATTTTCTACCTCCGTAGTAGCCCGTAAAACGGTCGCGCAGACTAGCGCCGTAACCACGTTCAGGCAAAGAAACTATCCTGATTCAGGTTTTTCAATCTCCATCGCCGATTTTACTTCGACAGGTTAAAGAAATCGGTTACATATCCGATAATATTATTGTATCCTTTATAAAACTCAGGTGGGATTATGTTGAGCAAACGAATTAAGCAAATCCATGCAAACCTTAATGAGTCATTCCCGTCACTCTGCCGTATCGCTATCGCCCTCTACGACGAAAATACAGATACGCTAAAAACTTTTACACACAGCACCCTCGGCACAGCGCCTGTCACCTATTATTCGAGTAAACTCTCGGACTCTGAATCTCTCTCGCTGTTGGCCATAACTAAAGAGATACGCATTATCGATGATATATCGAAAATCCCCTCAAATAAGGAACACACCAGACTGATCAAGGCGGCCAAATATCGCTCCAGCCTCACCTGTCCGATCTTTTATAACGATCACCTTCTCGGCTTTCTGTTCATGAATGCAAAAGAGGTCAGTTACTTTTCCCCGTTCATCATCAAGCAGTTACAAATATTCATCCAACTGGTTTCAACACTTTTGATTGCGGAAACGATGCCCGTTAAGATGTTACGAGGGGCTATTGCAACGGCTCAGGAATTCAGTCGCATTAAGGATGAAGAGACAGGAGAACACCTGTCCAGAATGTCCCATTACGCTCGTCTTATCACATTAGACATTGGCCATAAATATGGCTTAAATGACCAGGCCGTGGAATATATTTTCCAGTTCGCACCACTTCATGATGTTGGCAAGATAGGTATACCAGATGCAGTCATGCTCAAACATGGTCAACTAAACGACACAGAGATTGCCGTCATTCGCAAACATGTACTCATTGGCGGCAGAATCATTGATATCATGATAGAAAAATTTGACCTTGGTGGCATGGATCATGTGCAGTTACTGAAAAATATTGTGCTCTATCATCATGAACGTTATGACGGCTCGGGTTATCCTGCAGGCCTCAAAGGAGAGTTAATTCCAATCGAAACACGCATCATCACAACAGCAGATGTTTTTGATGCACTGACCAGCAAACGCCCCTACAAAGAGAGCTGGTCCAACAGCAAAGCATTTGCATATTTGCAAGAACATAAGGGGTCGATGTTTGATCCGGATTGCGTGGATGCCCTACTATCCAACAAAGAGCAGATTGAGCAGATTCAAAAGCGTTTTAGCAACCCTGATTGCTGACTCCCACAAATGATTTACAGACTATAGGAATTCCTGATCGGCTTCTTAAAGCATTCGATACAACCAGGATTAAGGTTTTGAATGCAACTATTTCGGCTGCCAGCCACCGGGTACAATATTGCCTGATTCATCCATGTGAGCCGGTACATACTGATGCGGATCAACATCCTCATTCGACTGTAACTGCATAAAGACAGCAACTGCACAAGTCATACTGACAATCACAACTGCAATGATAAACCAGTTCGGGTGTATATGATTATGAATCGGCGTAATATCAATAATCTCAGGATCATGGGCATGTAACTGCCTGTTTTTCAACCAGGCCCGTGCCAGCAGCGCCACATTGCGTAACATAAACATCAGCATTGCCGGACCAATAAAGAAAAAGATAGAGACAAGAATACTGCGTATCATAGCTCTGAAAGCTCCTTCATGCGTCTTGCATATGCTTCCACATCAGGTTCCCGCCCGGCTCGTTGTGCGTAATAAACTGTTTCAGCCAGCACTTCGAGCAACTTGTGCATGGCATCGTGCCGATCCATTTTTTTCACTACCACCATATGCTCAAGTGCTCTGGGTAATTCAGGTGGCTGCTTGGTTGCAGCCTGCTCTTCCAGAGCAAGATGCAGAGAAAGGTGCAGATAAGGATTCATCCCGTCATCAACTTCAAAATCCCGCTCAAGGAAATCTTCCATATCATCAAAGTAGTGATGATACTCAGGATGCATCTCAATCACGCGCGCAATGCGCACTTCCAGTGCATTAATCGGCAGATCAGCCTGCGCCTTATGCCAGGCATCCCAGAACACCTGACGATGGGCACGTAGCTGTTCCCTGCTCGGCCCCTGATTAACCTGACCACCCTGCTCAGTCATCTCTCCTCCTGTACTGTCATCGTAACGTGGAAAGCATAGCATAATAACAAAACCACCTGTTTGCACTTCTCTGATGCATTATGCCAACAGCAGTTTAGCCCCTGTCATGAAGGGGCTCGATAACAAGGGCCCCTACACAAGGACAGTATCAAAGGTGAATAATGTGGTTACGATCAGGACCAGTAGAAAGCATGGTCACCGGGCAATCGCATACTGCCTCAATACGCTTGAGCAGTGCTACAGCATTAGATGGCAGTTGATCCATTGAGGTTGCACCAAAGGTATTCTCAGGCCAGCCAGGCAGTGTTTCATAGACCGGGGTCACAGCTTCCAGTTTCGAACAGCAGGCAGGAATGGATTCCAGACGTTCACCATCCAGCTCATAACCCACACACAGTTTTATCTCAGCAAGACCATCAAGCACATCCAGCTTGGTAATCGCCAGCCCTGTTACACCATTGATACGAACAGCATGTTGTACAACCGGGCCATCAAACCAGCCGGTTCTGCGAGGACGACCGGTAGTCGCACCGAACTCGTGTCCTTTTTCAGCCATGTGTTTACCTGAATTTTCAGCATCACACATACCATCAGCATTATACAATTCTGTCGGGAACGGACCTGAACCCACACGTGTGGTATAGGCTTTACAGATGCCCAGTACCGCATCCACCTGACCAGGACCAACACCAAGGCCTGCAAGAGCAGCACCGGCAACGGTATTCGATGAGGTTACAAACGGATATGTACCGTGATCCACATCAAGCATGGAACCCTGCGCACCCTCGTAAAGGACCCTGTCTCCGGCTTTAATCCGTTTCTGCAAGATCAGTGGAACGTCAGCAGCCAGTGGTAGAAGGCGTGCTTTAGCCAGAGCCAGTGCTTCCTCAACATCGGCACGATTCACCGGCTCAGCTTTAAGGTACTGAGTCAGCATAAAGTTTACATATTCTATATTTGCATCAATACGTTCATCCATATCATTAGCGGTCAAATCAACCAGACGGATGCCTCGGCGGGCGGTTTTATCTTCATAACATGGGCCGATACCCTTGCCTGTCGTTCCGATCTTGCCCTTACCTTTGGCAGCTTCACGAGCTGCATCAAGATCACGGTGATATGGCAGAATAAGCTGACAACGATCAGAAATCTTCAGTCGCTCGGCAACAGGAATCCCCGCCTCCAGAAGCATATCCATCTCTTCTACCAGACGGAACGGATCTACAACCGTACCGTTACCGATCAGGCAGAGTGTATCATCATGCAGGATACCGGACGGGATATGATTCAATACAGTTTTCTTATCGCCAAGTACCAGTGTATGTCCGGCATTCGGTCCACCCTGAAAACGGGCAACCACATCAACATCAGGAGCCATAAGATCAACGATCTTGCCCTTCCCTTCATCGCCCCACTGGATTCCAATTGCAACTGTGTTTGTCATATTTATCCCCAATATTGAACCGAGAAGATCGCGAAGAAAAGCAGCAGGAAGCGGCGATGAGCCCATTCATGCATCTCTCTTTTCTCTGTGTCCTCAGCAGTAAATCTTTTTCCGGTCAAACTTCGTGATCTTCGTGGTGAAGATCGTTCTCAATCAAACAGCGTCAATCAATGCCCATAAGTCACAGGAAAAGCCCGTAGCAGGCATATCACGGCCATGTGCAGCCATCATCGCATCATAGCGGCCACCATGCAGTATTGCCTGTGAAACACCTTCAGCAAAACCTGCAAACAGAATACCACTGTGATAGAGAAAACGCGGCATAATAGCAGCATCAACATATACTGACACTGTGCCTTCCATCTTCTCGCCCACATCATTCACCAGCGCCAGCAACTCGGTTGCAGCCTGATCGAAATCGCTATTAATGTTACCCATATGCTCTTCAACCCATGCCTGATCAGCATGGCCGGAAGCAAGCTGTAGCAGCGCAACCTGAGCAGCAGGTGCAATATTTTGCTGCTCCATCAACTCCGCCAGGTCATCCGGCGACCTGCGTGCAAGCAGTGCTGTCCAGCGATCCAATGAAGCATCACAACCGGCAACCAGTGCTTTCAACAACCCGATGTGACCAACCTGCATAACCGGCGTAGAAAAACCTGCAACCAGCATCGCACGTGCGGCCAGATGCATGATTTCGACATCAGCATCCCGGCCCGGCACACCCAGACACTCAACACCGGTCTGCCACTGTTGGCGAGATCCGCCTCGAACATCAGGACGTGCCAGCATGACAGTGCCGGAGTAACAGAGCTTTAATATCTCTTCTTTCTGTAAACGCGTTGCTGCAATGCGAGCAATCTGTGGTGTCATATCTGACCTTATCGCCAACAGACCTGCACCGGCAGGATCGGAAAAGACGACGGTTTGATCCGCCAGAAAACGACCTGCACCTGATTTCAGTGCATCAGGGCGCTCAAGCATAGGAGGAATAACCTCTTCATAGCCGGAGTTATCAAACAGCGTCAGTAGCTTCCCCTGCATACTGCGCAAGGCTTTTGCTCGTGAACCAATAGCGTCATCAAGTCCAATAATCGGCTTATGCGTAGGCATTACATACTCCCCAGTTCTGCATATCGAACAGCCGACACATGCGGCAATTCGATCATGCGATTTAAAATTTCTTCATTCGGTGCCGTATCCACCTGAATCAATGCAACCGCGCCACCTGTATCTTCACGACGACCAAGACGGAAATCACCGATATTGATACCGGCATCGGCAAGTACAGCACCGATCGCAGCAATAACACCCGGCTTATCCTCATTCTGGAAGAAAATAAGATTACCGACAGGCGCAATCTCTACTTCACAGGTATCGAGGTTAACCAGACGCGGACGCGTCTCATCAAACAGGGTTCCGGCAACAGTGCGTTTGCCTTCATCGCCTTCAATTTCAAGACGAATCAGAGTGGCGAAGTGATCAGCCGTTTCACAGGCTGACTCCACCAACTCTATACCGCGATCCTTGGCCAGCATACCGGCATTTACCGCATTCACCTCTTCCATACTCTGGGAGAGCAGACCTTGCAGAATAACATTGATCAACGGTTTACGATTTATCCGTGCAGCCTTACCTTCAAAACTGATGCTGACTTTGGAGTATCCCGGTCGCATGGTCTGACCGATAAAGCTTCCCATCCGCTCTGCAAGCAGCAGATATGGAGCAAGCAGACGCTGCTCATCCTGCGTCAGAGAAGGCACATTCACTGCATTGGAAACAGTGCCAGAGAGCAGGTAGGCGGACATCTGCTCAGCAACCTGAACCGCCACATTTTCCTGAGCTTCATCAGTTGAAGCACCGATATGCGGCGTGAAACTGACATTATCCAGCTCAAACAGTCTATTCTCACGTGCAGGCTCTTGCTCATACACATCGAGAGCTGCAGCACGTAGATGACCGGACTTACATGCATCATAAAGTGCGTCCTCATCAACAATGCCACCGCGGGCACAGTTCACGATGATGGAGCCCTTTTTCATACGACCGATAATGTCAGCATCAATGAGGTTACGCGTCACATCCAGTAACGGTACATGAATGGTCAGAACATCAACGGTTTCCGCTAATTCAGCGACTGTTTCAATCTTGGTCACACCCATGGCGGCTGCACGTTCATCGGAGATAAACGGATCGTAAACAAAGACTGACATATGCAGCCCTTTCAAACGATCACAGACGATGGCACCAATATTACCTGCACCGATGACACCGGCTTTTTTACCTGTGAGTTCCATGCCCATAAAACGGGATTTTTCCCACTTCCCAGCTCGGGTTGAGGCAGATGCCTGAGGAATCATGCGTGCAGCGGCGACAATATGTGAGACAGCCAGCTCAGCAGTTGTGATGGTATTACCGAATGGCGTGTTCATCACCACAATACCACGACGCGAACAGCCTTCGACATCAACGTTATCTACACCGATACCGGCGCGGCCTATCACTTTCACACGTTTTGCTGCGTCAAGCAGTGTACCTTTCAGCGTTGTGGAGGAACGCACTGCAATGGCATCGTATTCACCGGCTATGGCCAGCTTTTCGTCATCCGAGAGGCCCGGTTTATAATCCACTTCTACACCGCGGTTTTTGAACACTTCAATCGCGCGGGAGGACATTTTGTCTGCGATCCAAACCTTAGGCATAGTATTCACCACTCCAAAAGAAGCATTGTCACGCCGACAACGGAGTGCGTGGGCACTCTATAGGGCGAACCTAAACGGTCAACTTACACTGCAGTTCAGGCATCCTCTAACCGATTTCCAGATACGAGAAACGCAAAACCCTGCACCAGCCTGCATACATCCAACGTACTTGCTGCGATTATGCTCTGTCGTTGCTAGTCTATCGCCATGCCAGAGAAATCATTTATATATATAGACACCCCTTCACAGTTACAAAAAGCAGCTCAGGATATGGCTGAATGCAAAGTGCTATGCGTGGATACCGAATTTCATCGTGAGTCCACCTACTACCCTGAATTCGCCCTGTTGCAGATCTATGGTAACAGCCAGTGCTGGGTGATTGACCCGATCACACTCGATGATATGCAGCCAATCTGGGATCTTATGTCCAATCCGGATATTTTGAAAGTGTTCCACGCGGCGCGTCAGGATGTCGAAATTATTCTCAAGGAATCCGGCAGCCTGCCCCTGCCTCTGTTTGACACCCAGGTCGCAGCTGCCCTGCTTGGTTACGGTCAACAGGTCGGTTTCGGTAATCTCGTACAGCGTGTCACCAAGAAACTGCTGCCCAAAGGTGAGTCCTTTACCGACTGGAAGGCACGCCCTCTTAATGCGAAACAACTGACCTACGCTGCTGACGATGTGATCTGGCTGATGCCTGTTTATCAACACCTGAAAGAACGGCTGGAAGCACTCGGCCGACTTGACTGGCTTGATGAAGAGCAGGAAACCCTCTGTGCTGAGTCAACATACAATCTTGATGTGGAGAGCCTGTTCTGGCGTGTGAAGGGCTCCAATAAACTTAAAGGTAAACACCTTGCTGCCCTGCGCTCTCTGGCAGGCTGGCGCGAAGAACAGGCCATTGGCCACAATATCCCCCGTCGTCGCATGATTGCTGATGAACAGTTGATTGAAATTGCTCGCCGTGATGCACTGGAGCTTGAAGCCATCGGTCGTATACGCGGCATTCATGGCGGCTTTGTAAAACGTTACGGCTCTCAGGTCATGAAAGCCTGGCAAGAAGGCATTGAATCACCTGAAGAAGCATGGCCGAAACAGAGAGATCGCCGCCATAACAGTAAGGGTACGGACCTGCGTCTGGAAATGCTCGATACACTGGTGCGTCTGAAAGCTGAAGAGGGTGAAATCGCATCTGCGATTCTTGCCAACAAATCAGACCTTTCTGAACTGGCCTCATGGGGCCTGCGTTGTAAAGGTGACGTACCGGATGTGGGCTGCCTGCATGGCTGGCGTTATGAGCTGGTCGGTCACGATCTGTTACGCCTGCTGCGTGGTGAAGTCTGTCTGCATATCAACCCGGAAACCGGTTTTCCTGAAATTACCCCGTTCTGTCATAACAGCGAATCATGAAACTCAGCTTCTCTATCGATGCCCTCTCCCCCTCCGCTGCCAAAGCATGGCGTTTGCTTGATAACAACAGCTGGCGCGAATGTATCTATGCTGAACCGTTAAAAGATGGTGATGCGAGCATCACAGACAAAAGCATCGCTGAGGACTGGAGTGGCCGTCGCTTAAGAAAGGACAAACAACTCATACTTGTGCCACAGCAAAAGGCCGGCACCTTTGATTTTCTCATGCGCGGTATCTTTGCTCACGCAGTGATACATCGCGCGTCTGCTGCCGCAATACCAGCCAAAGCACAGATGATTGCATGTTTTGAGTCGCTGCAACCGGGCACAGCATGGTTGGTCTATCTCAATGTTGCCGGTCACTTTGCTGCACTGGATACCGGTAAAGTATCGATTATGAACAACCTGGATATCGCCGTACGCGGTGAGATTGCATCCAGTGAGAACTATGTAGGCCCTGTTGCTGCCGCGAATGAAGCCATGATGGATACACTCTATCGCCAGTTTTTGGCCGGATGGCTGGATCACCTGACATCGTCAAATATGAATGTGTTTATTCCCGACCCTGAAAAACTAAAAGAGGAAGAGACCTGCATCGAAGCCATCCGCGACTGGCAGCACGAAAAAACTGACAACTGATATCAGCGCTTACAAAGCCTTCACCTTAAATAATTGAAACTTCGATTTTTCGTCCAAGTACCGATGCAAACTTTTCCAGTGTCGATAGCTTGATGTCTTCTGAATGATTCTCAATTCTTGAAATGGCAGATTTTTTTGTATGTAACTTTTTCGCTATCTCTTCCTGAGTCAAACCTGATGCCTCTCTGGCTTGACGAAGAAGAATTCCAATCTTAAAAGACTGATAGCCATCCTCATAGTTCTCACTGAAATCGGAATCAACAGCCTTCCGGTTACTGATATATTTTTGCAAATCACTCATGACAACCTCCTGTTGATGTAGCTCTTTTTTCTTGTTTCTGCAATCTCAATTTCTTTCTTTGGCGTCTTTTGTGTCTTCTTTTGAAACCCATGATTAAGAACCACTAAATTCTCACCATCAAAAAAGCCAAGCAAGCGAAATATATTATTCCCCACCTGTACGCGTACTTCCCAAAGATCATCAGTATTGATGAGCTTCTTGAAGTATTTGGTCGGAACAGTTTGCATCTCCTCAATCAGCTGAAGCGTCCATGCCACTTTTTGCGCCTGCTTTCCTGACAGGACATTCAGGAAATCTTCCACAGGACATGCTCCAGACTCAGATCTATAGAAGAGAACTTCTCTCATTCACCAAGGTTAACCTGCAGGTGAACATGATGCAACAATCAGCCCCCTGGAGATAATGATTAAAAAGGATCACATCTAATTTTCATTTGAATCACCACTTCATAAATAGAAACAATTTGTCACAGCGATTAAATATTCCCCTGTTATTCGTTTCTTATCATGTAGGGTGCCACAGCACTCAACATTGGAGAAACAAATGAGCAACACCAACACCCTGACCACCCCCACTTATTCAACTATTTCCATAGCCCTCAATCTCTTTCTCGGTCGATCACCACTCTGGTACAAATACTGCATTCTGTTCGCCCTTCTCATGAACCTAATACTCTATTTCACAGCTGGTCCCCTGATCACCTCATGGTTCATCCTTATTGAATTTATTGGCACGCTGGCTATGGCGCTGAAATGTTTCCCCTTACAACCGGGAGGACTGATTGCCATTCAGGCGCTACTGCTGCAACTAACAGATAGCCACATGGTTTATGAAGAGGTCGAGCACGGCCTGCCTGTGGTATTATTGGTAATTTTCATGGTGGCTGGTGTCCATTTTCTCCGAGACGTGCTGTTTCGCACCATTAATCATCTGCTTCTTGGTATTCAATCACGATTGATCGTGAATGTGACCACACTCATTTTCGTAGCCATCCTCTCTGCATTTCTTGATGCACTCACTATACTTGCCATCCTTATCGCCATCGCCACGAGCTTTTATGATGTTTACGAACTGGTTGTTTCAAAAGTGGGTTACCACGGTGATCCCGATCCTGACGATGGACATATCGATGAACTCTACCGTGAAGATTTGGATAACTTTCGCGCATTTCTGCGTGGTCTGCTCATGCATGGCGCTATCGGCACAGCCATTGGAGGCGTATGCACGCTCGTAGGTGAACCGGAAAACCTGGTGATCGGCAATGAGGCCGGTTGGGATTTCGTTACCTTCATCAGCATGGTTTCACCTGCCACGATACCAACCCTGCTGGCTGGCATAATCACATGTGTGATAGTCGAGAAGCTTGGCTGGTTTCACTATGGCGCAGGATTACCTGATAATGTCCGACAGATTCTCGCAGATGAAGATAAAAAACTACGCGAATCCACTACACCGACCCAGAGGCTGATCATGGTGTTTCAGGCAATTGTTGGCCTGTTAATGGTAGTCGCACTCTCCATGCATCTGGCCGAAATCGGCCTGATTGGCCTGGGTGTTATTATCGTTGCAACCGCCATTACCGGTGTGACTGACGAACATAAAATCGCAGCAGCCTTTATGCCGGGACTTCCATTCGCCTCACTGCTGGTCATGTTCTATGTGATCGTAGCAATGATTCAGAGCCAGTCCATGTTCAATCCGATTATGCATTGGGTCATGAGCCTCGATGGTGACATCCAGATCTTTATGGTCTTCCTCACCAACGGCTTTCTCTCTGCAATCAGTGACAATGTATTTGTTGCCACGATCTACATGGATCAGATCAAGTCACTGCTTGATCAGGGGCTGATTACACGCGAAGTTTTCGATGCCCAATCGGTGGCAGTCGTTATGGGTACAGGCATACCAAGTATGTCCACGCCAAACGGTCAGGCAGCATTTTTGTTCCTGCTAACCTCAGCGATTGCACCCAAAATTCGACTCGGTTACGGCCGCATGGTCTACATGGCTCTGCCCTATTTTATTACCTGTACGCTGGTTGCTGGCGCGATGATTCTGGTTTTATAACGGCTGACTCACCACACGGCTAAAGTAATGCCGGGTCTTGTAGCTGAAACCATCCACCCAGCTCAGAAGTTAGCCATCAGGGATAGTCCCACTCCTTACCCCATTGATTCCAAAACTGATCTGGGGTGATTCTTTGCCCACGCTATTGTCACAGGGAAACATCTAAGTGTAGACGCAGAGACATCTGGACTATTAAATGGGAAATAAACGTGCAAGATTGCATTTTAATTTCAGCAAGTAGAATGAGCCTGATGTTAATCAGTTCCTTTGATAGCACGAATAGAAAACCTAGTTAGTGGTTATAAGCTAACATTACGGAAACCGTATTTGGAGTTGCAACGTAAGATGAGTCCTACAGCGATAAGCTTATTTTGTGGTGCAGGTGGTTGCTCGCTTGGGTTTAAACAAGCTGGTTACAATGTTTTGTATGCAAATGATAATGATAAGGCTGCTGTAGTAACGTACAGAGAAAACTTTCCCGACACTCCTAGTGAATGCGAAGATATTGATCAATTGAATTTTAAAACTATTCTTAAAAATGCAGGCATTAGATCAGGTGAATTAGACATATTAATAGGTGGCCCTCCATGTCAGGGGTTCTCCACAGCAGGAACACGATTTTGGGATGATCCAAGAAATCATTTGCTAAAAAGCTATGTGAAAGCTCTAGAAATAATGAAACCTAAATGGTTTCTTATGGAAAATGTTGAGGGTTTGCTAACATCCAACAAAGGTATGTATATATATGAAGCTGTAAAAGCATTTGTCGCCTTAGGATATTCAATAAGAGTTGAAAAAATATACTCACAGGAATATGGAATACCTCAAAGACGAAAACGAGTGCTTATTGTAGGGAATAGGATAGGCATTAATTTTAATATGCCTGGGCCGAAGATTCATGTTTCAGGTAAAATTTTTAGAAATTCCGATGTAACACTTGCACATGCGATTGGCGGATTACCTCCCGCAACTAACAATAAAGAATTAGAGTTGGGATATATGGCAGAGCCTCATGATAATTTTGAGCTGCTGCTTCGATCACCCGTTGGGATAGTGAACGACCACTTTTCCCCTAGGCTAAGCCCCCTTCAATTGGAACGTATATCTGCATTAAAGCCAGGACAAACCATGAAGGACCTACCTGCGCGATTGCAACACGAATCGTTTAAGAAGAGGGCGAATAGAAGAGTTTCTGATGGGACTCCAACTGAAAAAAGGGGTGGATCGCCATCCGGGCTGAAAAGACTTATTGGAAACGAGCCATGCTTAACCGTAACAGGGGCAGCCACTAGAGAGTTACTCCACCCTAAAGAAAATCGAGCGCTCACGATTCGAGAATGCGCTCGAATTCAAACCTTTCCGGATGATTTCACTTTTTATGGCAATTCATCTCAGAAAATTAAACAGATTGGCAACGCTATTCCTCCGATGCTTGCAAGAATATTTGCAGAACATATTAGAGATGAATATGGCTTCCAAGGTGCGGTAGCATCGAAGGGTGAGTTGCTTGGCTATCTACTAACTAAAGCTGGGGCAATGAGTCCTGCGTTAAAAAGAACCGAATTATTGCTTAAAAGCATAAGTGAAAATAAATTAAGCAAACAAAAAAGATTATTTGAGGTGATATGAAGAATTCAGCTTTTATTCGTGATTTATACTCAAACTGCATAATGCATGGAAGTGGAGATGCCCAGGTCGTAATTTCTGATAGTGAAGTTTACGCCCTGATATGTATAGCGGTTAATAATCTTGGATGGTCATTTGATGAACTGGGGATTACTAAGGTTGATACTCCGAATGAAGATTATTATCGAATTCCCCTTTCTTGGTTTGAAGAGCATGAAAATGATTCGATTCAGGTGAATACAGTTCTCGATACTCTGAGCACATGCTTCCAAAAGAATAATGATTTTGCATTATTTATAGAAAATTTAGCAGCGCTTCATCGAAGAAGAGTGAAGTACAAGAGAATCTTGTCATACCAACCTATGCCCACTATGGATCAGGTCGGACCTAGAGTCCTTTTGGAGTACGGTGGTTGCGATATAAACCTACTGGCCAATTGGATGCTATGGCGAAAATGGATTTATGACATTGATAATAGATCAGCACAAGAAACTGGATACCTATTTGAACCACTTATAGCCAGTTGTTTGGGTGGAGCCCCTGTTGGCTCCAGAAATTCACCAGTAAAAAGACTTAATTCGGAAGGCAATCCAACAAAAAAAGGCAGGCAAATTGATTGCCTTGTACCTAGCAATAATACTACTTATGAGTTGAAGCTAAGAGTTACTATTGCGGCCAGTGGTCAAGGGCGATTTGGAGAGGAGTTGTCATTTCCTATTGAGAGCAGTGCTGCTGGTTTCAAACCAGTTTTACTAGTATTGGATCCAACACCATCAGGTAAGCTGACAGAGCTTTCTCAGCAGTTCCTAGCATGTGGTGGAGAGTTTTATCATGGTGAAGCTGCGTGGACGCATATGGAGGAAGAAGCTGGTGCAGTAGTATCAGTTTTTATTGATAAATATATTAAGCCTGCAATTAAAGACGTAGAGAGCATTAAGCTTCCAGTTTTGAAGTCAATTAACTTGAGTTGGTCAGAAGATAGGATTGAAATATCTTCAGATCAGAAAAAACTCGAAATCAATCGAGTATAAGGTTTATTTCCATCTTCCTTAGCCATTAAAGAAAGAGTGGAACTAGGTTAGGTCTAGTCAAATCGAAGCTAATGCAAATGATATTTAACGCTATTGAAAGCTGCTTTCGCAGAGGGCTTAGAAATATCGAGCAGCTTGGTTGTGTTAGCCTTGATTGCTTTTAAACTCCGGCATAAATGCAACCAGTGGATCAACGACCAGTTCCGGGATTGCATTGTAGATGCTCGTGAGCAAAACATGGTGGTGGTTACTTATTCAGGCCATCGACTGGATTTGTTTGAACAACAGGTGAACTGTCAGCCGGTTTCCCTACTTGAGCTTTAGCATACTTAATCGCTTCCTCTCGTTCCTTTTCATCAGGAATGATTGAAGTGAAAGTCGTTCTCACAGAGAAAATCCCAATAAGGAATACGGGTAAAACGATGATTCCGACAACCGTGATAATGCAGATCGCAGTGAATAACATCTGTTGTTTAAGCTTAGCCTTGTAGATCACATTCAGGCTATCTGCGATACCGAAATCAATCACAAGGTCATCAGAAACTATCGTTGCATAAACCGTGATATCCGGTCGCCCCTCTTTTTTAACATAACACAGTAGATCGACTGTGTTGCCCTCTTTCACGCATGTATCAAGTTGAGCCGCGACCAATACGTGCTCTAAATCCAGCTCTTCACCATGCTCATCCTTGATACGAAGACTCTCATAATGGGTGCCATCAGTTGTTCTCTCTTCTATGGATGCTGCAATCACAACACCCTTGATCCTTGAAAGCTCCACGAAAAAACACCCCGTCGTTTTAACTATCTGATAAGAGGTGGCTCCATGCCCGTGAAACCCTCATCCTCTTGGCTTATGATGAATAGCCTATTTTACAGTCAGATGAATCTCATAAGCAAACAGTAAAGGAAAAGGTCTCTTCTCTTTTGATCAGCGCCCCACTCTCGTTCAGTGCACTTCCCTATTCTAGTCAGATCGGACCTTGCGGGGCCGGGGCCTCGAAACGTTTAGAGCCTGGCAAAGAGAGTATCCAACTCATCATCGCTATTCACATCGACAAAGTCTCCGTTAGCAACAGCTTCGTCACCGGCACGGACAAATGATCGCAGTCGTTCCAGCTTCAACGCACGCTGCCCTTCGGTTCGTTTTTTAAGCAGGCAGAGTGGTTCACACACCACTTCACTGGCATTGTTGTAATCGCCGGTTGCAGCACAATCTCTAACAAACTGTTCCAGATCAGCCGTTAAGCTGAAATTCATATTGGCCCCCATTTGAAACATATTCAGAGAATATATTGGATGACCCCACTATTTATTTCAATCTTTGACATAGGAAACAGAGCAAAAGAAAAGCCCCCTGCCGATATCCAAAAGATCAGCAGAGGGCTATAAGACATTGGTTATTAAGTCTGTCAGATAAACTGCCTGATCAATGGGGGAAGATTCGACTTTTTAGTCTTAATGATATGATCGATCACTTTCGGCTGATTGGCTGACTTATCCTTTAGAACAGGTTCAATGATAACTGATCCTGTCGATTCGGATGCATCGGCAAGCTGGCCCGATGTTTTGCGCAGATGCAGGCTAAGCACTTTGGAGAGTGTCTTTAAGAATGAGATACCGGCACGGGGACGCTGCTCTACTATAAAATCAAAACTGTCACTCGTGAGCTTCAGCAGCTTACATGGCGTTCGTGCAATCACGGTAGCAGAGCGAGGAAAGCTATCCATCAATGCCATCTCGCCAATGGCGCGACCCCGGGAAATGGTTGAAACAGAAACCATCTTGCCGTGTTGTGATTGCTTGAATACTTCAAGTGTGCCGGAAACGACAAAACACATGTAATCACTCTTCTCACCTTCGGCAAACAGGCGCTGCTGCTCATCCAGATCTACGATTCTCATATGCGCGGCAATGATGCCAACCTGCACGCTGTCAATTTTATCAAACAGCGGAATGGCCCCCGTCATCTCAATGATTTCATTGATTCTATCTTCAGGCTGGTTAAATGGCCCGATCAGTGTGTCTGAATTGTTAACATGGCTCTGATGAGGGCTGATGCCACTCATTCTGTTCTGAATCTTCTCTCCTGTCATAACCGAACTTCTGGAACCAAGTTGCATGCTAACTCACCTGCCTGTTTAAAATATTCTGATTTCACTATCGCAAGGAGTCGGCCAAACACCAGATTGCAATAAACACTTTTATTATCAATCACTTAAATAATATATAGGGAGCGGAAATTATTACCTTCAGGCAATTTTTTCCCCTGAAATCGGAAAAATCTTCCAAGCTTAGGAAAAGCCGGGGTCAGGCCTTTACTTTGCAATCAATAAGACACTCTACATCGATACATTGATGAAGAATCCGTATCACTACGATCTCGTTTACTGATTCCCGGTAGAAAATGAGATGCCGCTCAACGGGCTGAGAACTCAGCCCCTGATCAATATCATCCCGATCTGTTCCCAAAGCGGGGTTTTGAACCAGTGATCTCAGACACTGCTTGATGCCATCAAGCTAGCTTCTCTTTTGATCAGCGCCCCACTCTCGTTCAGTGCACTTCCCTATCGCAGTCAGATCGGACCTGGCGGGGCCGGAGATTTGTAATTGCTTAGAGCCTGGCAAAGAGAGTATCCAACTCATCATCGCTATTCACATCGACAAAGTCTCCGTCAGCAACAGCTACATTACCGGCACGGACAGCTGATCGCAGTCGTTCCAGCTTCAATACACGCTGCTCTTCGGTTCGTTTTTTTAAGCAGGCGGAGTGGTTCATGCACCACTTCACTGGCATTGTTGCAAACGCCGGTTGCAGCACGTTCTCTAACAAACGGTTCCAGATCAGGTGTTAACTGAGATTCAGATTGGCCCCCATATGAAACATATTCAGAGAGCATATTGGATGACCCCACTATTCATTTCAATCTCTGACACAGGAAATAGAGCAAAAGAAAAGCCCTCTGCTTTCGCAGAGGGCTTTGAACTGTCGAAACCTGAAAAGCTATTAGGCGTTGTTACTTTCAAATTCCTTCATAAATGCAACCAGCGCATCAACGCCCTCTTCCGGCATCGCATTGTAGATACTGGCGCGCATGCCACCTACTGAACGATGGCCTTTCAGGGTCACCAGATCGCGTGCTGCTGCACCTGCAAGGAAATCGGCATCCAGGTCAGCGTTAGCCAGTGTGAACGGCACGTTCATCCATGAGCGGCCATTTTTGGCTACAGGGCTGCCATAAAAATCGCTGCCATCAATGACAGCATAGAGCTTGTCAGCCTTGCGCTTGTTAACCGCCCCCATGGCTTCCAGTCCGCCCTGCTCTTTGATCCATGAGAAAACCAGACCTGCCATATACCAGCCGTAGGTTGGTGGCGTGTTATACATCGAATCATTGTCTGCATGCGTTGCGTAGTTGAACATAGCAGGTGTGTTGGCTGCGGCTTTACCCAGCAGATCGTCGCGGATAATCACAATCGCCAACCCTGCAGGGCCGATGTTCTTCTGTGCACCGGCATAGATCATGGCGAACTTGGAAACATCAATCGGACGCGAAAGAATGGTGGAAGACATATCTGCGATGAGAGGCACACCATTGGTCTCGGGAATATAATCAAACTCAACACCACCGATGGTCTCGTTCGGCGTGTAATGCACATAGGCTGCATCAGGGTTCAATTTCAGCTCTGCCTGTGTCGGTACGGTGGTAAAACCGTTATCGGAAGTATCAGCAGCGATATTTACGGTGCAGTAGCGTTTGGCTTCAGCAATCGCTTTCTTCGACCACATGCCGGTATTGATGTAATCGGCACTGGTTTTGTCACCCAGCAGATTCAGCGGGATCATGGCAAACTGGGAAGATGCACCACCCTGAAGAAAGAGTACCTTGTAATTGTCAGGGATCGACATCACGTCACGCAGATCTTTCTCTGCTTTTGCAGCAATGGACATATACTCTTTGCCGCGGTGACTCATTTCCATGACGGACATACCTGAGTCGTTCCAATCCAGCATTTCCTGCTGCGCGCGCTCAATTACTGCGGTCGGCAACATTGCCGGGCCTGCACTGAAGTTAAACTTTCTTGCCATGGTTTCGCTTCCTTTTTTTGGACTAATTCCGGCAAGAGATGAACAGCTCCCTCCCTCCGGTTTATTCAACGCAAAGAGCCTAGCCCGACACAAACGATTCCTCAATGCACGAAAAAAGTGGATATGGGTTGCAGCTTATGAGCGTCCGGGCCGATCAGCTAAAATCTTTGCATATGAAGCGGTTCATTGCCGATCATGAAGCGTTGAATGCGTTATCGCGCATCCGTGGGATCCAAATCATTGGCTGACAGCGGATCAAAAAACAGTTCCTCCTGAGTGAACTCCTTAAGGCACTGCTCCGGATCTGTAGAATGGGTCAGAATCATGTTCTCTATTTCCTCATTCGATTCAAAACCAACAGCATTAAATTTTATTGCGAAGTATTCATCCTGAACCCTTACGACTGAACCCTTTGCAATAATTGGAAGTTCACACTTGTAGTGTCCAAACAGGATTCTAATCTGACATTTCTGTCCGATTTCCAGTGGCTCATCAGCATGCACCATGATGCCATGAAGGCTCAAATCCTTGACCTTGACCTGCATAACCTCACCGCCATCAGGCGTAAGTTGGGCGGCTACAGCGATGTTGGATCGAATATATTCTCTGCTCTGCTCTTCTTGCATATTCAATGCCTCCAAACTCTTAACAGATTGATTATTGCGCCAACATAACCTGCCTAGTTCCATACTTTGAGTTGGCATTCACAATGTCAAACACAGACATAACCAATGCCTACTCAATACGAAAGACCCGGAGTTTTGTGCAGATAGGTGTCATCGCTTAGTTGCTTCAACATAAAGTCCGCAACATCGGCTCTAGATACTTTTAGCTCTGTCGTTTTATCCGTGACAGAAAACCCGTGTCGATACTGGCCTGTATGCTCGCCATCGGTGAAAGCAGCAGGTCGGACAATAATCCAGTCCAGATTACTCTGTTTAACATGCTCTTCCTGTTTCACATGATCCGCATAGGCAGGACGCAGCAGCAGTCCGAACATGATATATTTCCACAGGAAATTCAGATTACCCCGACTCTCTCCAACACCGAGACTGGATTGGCAAATAAAACGCCGCACACCGATCTTCTCCATCGCATTGATGATATGTCGTGTCCCTTCTGAGCGCACCTGACCATTCCTGCCGGCCCCGAGAGAACAGAGCACCACATCATGGCCTCTCACAGCGCTTTCCACTAATGCGGGGTCCATCACATCACCCTGAACGATGCGCAGATGCTCATGTCTGATTTCAACCTTTGAAGCATCACGTGTAAACGCTGTGACACTATGGCCCTGCTCAAGAGCCTGGCTGAGTAAATGATGACCGATGCTGCTTGTCGATCCGAAAATAAGTAGTTTCATATGACCTCCATGAGATAATCTTTTGATCACTTCAATTCGCACTGCCTTCGTTTAACTGACAAGCTGGTGCAACTAAAACCTGAAGGTATCTACTGAATATAGACCACCGTTTCAGCATTGGTAACACAGCTCCTGACCAGAGTGCGGGATTGCCACTGTTCATGACCTCTCTTCTTGCACGTCGTATGGCACAAAACAGTAACGAGCCAAGACAAGTATCAGGATGCCGCCGAGTATCATCAGACCGGAAAATAGCAGTCGCTGTGTCACGGCTTCAGATACAAAAATGATGCCGCCAACGGCTGCAATCACCGGTACGAAGAGCTGTACCACGGCAGCCTCTGTGGTCGAAAGAGTCTTGAGCACAACGTACCAGAGTGCATAACCGGTACCTGATGCCAAACCACCGGATAGCAGAGCCAGAAGAACACCCTCAGTCGATAGCTGCATAGTTGGTATGGCGAGCAGAGCCAGAACAATGACAAACGGTGTCGTACGGACAAAATTATATGCCGTGTCGGCAAGAGGATTGACCGACCCCCTGCCCCTGAGCGTATAGATAGCCCATGCAATGCCAGCAGCACCCATAAGCAGAAAACCGGAGATAGAGGGAGCTGTAGCACCGGGCAGCACCAGATAAACAAAACCCGCAAAGGCGATACTTAGACCCAACCACTCCGTGTAATGCAATCTGTTACCGGCGACCAGGTGTTTGAATATCATGGTGACCTGAACCGCAGCAAACAGGATTAAGGCACCTGTTGCTGTATCCAGAGAGATATAGGCAAATGAAAATGCTATGGCATAGAGGAATAACATGATCCCTGAGAACCAGCTTCCTGTGCCGGATCTGCTCTGCTTGCCTCCGGATAATGCCAATATCAATAATAGTACGACAATGCCGGAGAACAGACGCAGCAGGGTAAAACTTGCTGCATCAATAGCATCTTCAGCCAATGCCAGACGGCAAAGAACCGAATTGGCGGCAAAGGCAATCAGTGCAAAGAGTGTGAACACGGTAGTTTTTAGCACAGAGTTCGTAGCTATCATGAGGTTGCTATACTCTGGTCTGGTTAAACTTCTCTATCATGCACCTTGGTCTGACCAAACAGCATATTCATTACCATTGGGATCAGAGAAGTGGAAACGACGGCCACCGGGAAATGTGAAAATCGCCTTGATGATCGTGCCTCCAGCGGCCTCGATGGATGATAATGTCTGCTCCAGATCGTTACTGTAGAAGACGATCAAAGCACTTCCATTTTCGGTACTGGAGACAAGATCAGATTGATAGAAAGCACCGTCCAGTCCCTCATTGGAGAATGCAGAGTATTCAGGACCATAATCGACAAAAGACCAGTCAAAAGCAGCAGTGAAAAATGCCTTGGCAAGGCCGATATCTTTCGCAGGCAATTCAACGTAATTGATTTTCTCATGTTCGTTCATCATTCACCCCTTACAAGGTCACATGAGGGTCTGTAGTCCGCAAGACAGCAAGCTCACATAATGATCTTGTACTGCACCTTGACCAGCTTGCCCTTCGATACCTCTTTCAACTCTTTACCTTCATACCAGCCGGAGCTCGTTGATTGAGGGACTTTCATGCCTGATTCAAGCTGATAGTCGCCAAACGTCATTGCCCAGGCCTGTTGCTTGTATGCATCATCAACCAGTCTGAAACGATCAGGGCTATAAACACCGGTCACTTCCCCTGCCTGATTAAAGCGGAATTCCAGCGATACGGTAGTACCTTTAACCGTCAGGGTTGCCAGCGCTTTATTATCATCAATGGGCGTCCATTTCACACCGAACTGCGGTAGCAGTGCAGTAGGAATCCAAACCGCGCTGGCAAGGTAGTGCTGCAGGAAGGCCGCATTCAGTTGCGGGGTATCCTGATGCGAACTTAACGTAAAGGCTGCAAAGAGATTCACACTGCTTGAACCCACACCATCATTATAGCTATCGAGCATACGCACATAGGTTCCAAAAGGTGCATCGGATTTTGCTATCCAGGCAAAACCGGTGACTGGAGCTACTATGAGATGACTTGCCGTATATGGATACCAGTCATCATTGTCCGTTTCACAACGCTGCTCTCCAGATTGACGAATCTTTGCCTGCGCCAGCAAAGGCTGCCCGTCCATAAGTACATGTTTAAGATAACGGATCACCGGAGCAGGAAGCTCGGAGAATGTGTCAAAATCGACACGTCCGCCTGCAGGCTGAGTGCCAGCCTTGGTACCATCCATAAGGCTGGTCACCAGCTCATCCATGATGATGTTTTCCCGTTCTCGTCCCTGATTCGCAGCAAATGCTCCAGCGATGACGCTTATCAGCAGCGCAAGCGATAGCCATATTTTCATGATTGATTCTCCATTTGATCTTCTGTACTTCGTATATTCATCTTTTTCCAACAATATAGCGCAGATGTTCAACACCTGTACCGCAGCAACCACCGAGCATCTTCACCCCGTAGCTGTGATGAAGTTCAAGCATAGCGTCACCCCATGCAGTGACACTTTCTGCCTGCAGGGTATCCGCGCCATCAAGCTCTTTATGATCCAGCGAGGATGCATTACCCTGATATCCAATCAGCCGGTCAAAGAGAGACTGCTTCTGTTTCTCTGCACATAAGAAACCCGGATATGCACAATTGACCATAAAACCGAGTGGCTTTCTCTCTGTGACTGCATCAACTGCAGCTATAGCTGTATCAAGGTCGGTACCGTCCAGCACAGACCCGTCGCGTGAGATGACAAAACTGATTACATAAGGCAGTCCTGTGAGTTCCATAGCTTTGGCAATGCCTTTGGCCTCTTCAACCGATGGCAGTGTCTGGGCAATAAGAAAATCCACACCTGCAATCGCAAGCTGGGCTATCTGCCATGCATGAAACAGTTCCGACTCAGCAGCCGACAACGCTTCCTCCGGGCGGTAACAATCATTCTTGCAGCCAATCAGACCACCAATTTTTATAACGGTCTTTGAGCCTTGGGCTTCGCGCAAACCTTGCATGAATCGTACGGCATCGGTATTGATCGAAGGATAAGCCCCCGACTCCATTACTCGCTGCCTGTTTGCCCGCCATGTTGGTGTGTACATCAAAAAAGAAAGAGCAGCTTTAGAAGCAATATCCATATAGGCATGATAGATACTTGCCATAGCTTTTTGACCGGCCTGATCATAAATCAGTGGTGCATTAATCAACCTTGGATGAAGCTCTATAGCATCACTGCGCCTGAGCTGCTCAACAATAGCAGCCTCCATCAAAACCAGCTCATTTCTTTCCAATAGTTCTTTCATTGCGCCCATGCTTGATAAAAGTTGTAGCCACGGCAACCGACTATTACCTCTGCAAGTCGGCTGTCAGTTCTCATTGTTCTGATACGGATGCACTGTTACGTGGAGTTTTGACGCAAACGCATCATTACATCTTGCAACAGATTATAATTATTAGTATATTAGCCTTATCTAATAAGAGCAGTTCAAGTTCACAAGAACGGAAATTTCAAAGGTGGAAAACAATATGAAAATCATAATCGTAGGTGGTGTGGCCGGTGGAGCTACAGCGGCAGCGCGCATCAGACGTAACGATGAAGCAGCCGAGATTGTATTGGTTGAACGCGGCCACTATATCAGCTTTGCCAACTGTGGCCTGCCCTACCATATTTCTGGAACTATCGCTGAGCGCGAACAACTGCTGGTCACCTCTGAATCTACGTTCAAAGATCGTTATCGGGTTGATGTACGCAGCCGTACAGAAGCCATCGCGATAGATCGTAAAACCAAAGTAGTGCGTCTGCGTGATCTGGCTAGCGGTGATGAATACGATGAAAGCTATGACAAACTACTGCTCTCTCCAGGTGCCGAACCGATACGCCCGAAACTGCCCGGTATCGATTCAGCCAGGGTCTTTGGCCTGCGTAACATTCCTGACCTTGATCGTATCATGTCACACCTTGATCAGAACAGCGTACGCCGTGCTGTCGTCATTGGTGGCGGTTTTATCGGTATTGAGGTAGCTGAGAACCTGAACGATAAAGGCATCTCAACGACCCTGGTTGAAGGAACCGATCAGATTCTTGCGCCACTGGATTATGAAATGGCGGCCATCGTCCATTCCCACATGCGCGATAAAAATGTTGAACTCTACCTCTCCGACAGAGTCGATCAATTTGAAGACAAGGATGACCACACGGTGGTATATCTGGCCAGTGGCCGTCGCCTTCAGGCAGATATTATCGTTCTGGCTATCGGAGTGCGCCCAGAAACCACTCTGGCCCGCGGTGCTGCCCTTGAGATCGGTGCAACCGGCGGCATCAAGGTCAATGATCATCTACAGACTTCAGATTCAGATATTTATGCTGTTGGTGATGCTATTGAAATCACGCAAACCATTAGCGGCAAACCGGCATTGATCCCGCTTGCAGGACCGGCTAATCGTCAGGGCCGTATGGCTGCGGATAATATTATTTTCGGTAACACGAAGCAGTATAAAGGTACACTGGGAACCGCTATTCTGAAGGCCTTTGATCTTGCTGCCGCTTCCACCGGGCTTAATGAGAAACAGTTACGCGCTGCCGATGTCCCCTTCCTCAGCTGTGTGACCCATAGCGGTTCTCATGCCAGCTATTACCCAGGTGCCAAACAGGTCAGTATTAAACTGCTCTTCTCACCCGACGGACAGATCCTTGGTGCTCAGGCAGTCGGTGCTGACGGTGTGGATAAACGACTCGATGTGATCGCCACTGCCATCTATGGCGGGCTTAATGTTGAAGATCTGACTGATCTGGAACTGGCCTATGCACCACCTTTCGGCTCGGCCAAGGATCCGGTGAATATGGCCGGTTATGTTGCAAGCAATATACTCAATCACTCCCACGAGTTAATCGACTGGCGTGAGCTGCGCGACACTCTGGAGATTAAGGATGCCAAGCTGCAATTGATTGATGTGCGTACAGCAGAAGAGTTTGAATTCGGTTCTATTCCCACAGCACGCAATATTGATGTGAACCAGCTGCGGGAACATCTGGATGAACTGGATCCGGAACAACCACTCGTACTGTTCTGTCAGGTTGGTATTCGCGGCTATATCGCCTACAGAATCCTCAAACAACACGGGTTCACTCAGATTCGTAATCTCTCAGGCGGTTACAAAACCTACTCATGGGCAGTCGACAAGCAGTCCAATCCGGACATCTTTGATTATGAAGACCTTAAACGCCGTGACCCGGCAGAAATCGAGGCTGATATCAGTGGCAGTTGTGAAGTCAGTGCAGCCCTGATTGCTCCGGAGAGTAGTGGCGAGTTGCATACACTCGATGCTATCGGTCTGCAGTGCCCCGGCCCTATCATGAAAACCTACAAGGCCATGAATGCGCTGGATGCCGGAGAGTTGCTTGAGGTGACCGCATCTGATCCTGCATTCGGGCGCGATATCCGTGCATGGGCCAAGAAAACCGGCAATGACCTGCTATCGGTAAAAGCCGAGAAAGGTCTGGTGATTGTTCTCTTGCGCAAAACTGCACCTGCTCCGGTAGCTGAGACAACTGCCCCTGCCGTGAGAGACAAACTGACACTGGTTGTCTTCTCCGATGATCTCGACAAAGTGATGGCCAGCATGATCATCGCCAATGGTGCACTTGCCATGGGCAAACCTGTCAGCCTCTTCTTCACCTTCTGGGGGCTGGATGTGATACGCAGGGAAGATGCTCCACACATCAACAAACCAATGATGGATCGCATGTTCAGCACCATGTTACCCAGTGATGCGGATCACCTTAATTCGATCTCAAAAATGGATATGCATGGCATGGGTGCCAAAATGATCCGCAAGGTGATGCATGACAAAGGCGTGGAAACACCGGGTAACCTGCTTCACAGTCTGGTTGAGGGCGGCGCACAGCTCATCGCCTGCCAGATGTCTATGGATGTCATGGGCATCAAAGAAGAAGAGCTCATCGATGGTGTCGAAATCGGTGGTGTTGCAGCATTCCTTGGTGAAGCAGGCGAGTCAGGAACCACACTGTTTATCTAAAGGTTATCAATATACAGGGCCTGCAGGAAGCTGTGGGCCTTGTTTGCTTTCAACCTTAGTAGGCAGTATCAAACAGTAACCGGGAGCCCGTTCATTTCAGCATCATACTGTTCTTTGAATGCCCTGGCGCAGCTCTCAAAGTATTCAACGATATCATCAACGCCATCAGGAAGGTGCTCCTGCCACTTCTCCAGAAAACTACTCTTGCCGAGCACGTGATAACTATGATTGGCGTAGGTGTGCAGATGCCCTGTCAGTGGCACTTGCATGTGATCATTCCGTCGCCCTCGCGCACGCCCTTTGATATGATGACAATGCGTGTTGTATGGCCCAACCCCGCGCTCTGCAATATGACCGGTGATCACACACGGTTGGGTGCCCAACCATTTTGAGTATGCATCATCAATAATATCGTTGCGACCGGGTTTTGGTTTTTTGTAGGGTCTGTTTTTGGGCTGCTGCAAAGGTTTCTGTGTCGAAAAATCTACCTGTTTGCGAACTATTGGTGATCGGGCTATGGGCTTTGTCGAACGCGCAATAGCCGTGCGGGCAATCGGCTTGCTTGATCGCGAGATGGGAGTACGAGCAATCGGTTTGGTTGACCGGGGCAATGGCTTGCGCTCCTTTTGAGTCGGGAAGGTAATCTTCTTTTCCGGTGTCGCCTCTATAGATAGCTGTTTCAGCAGCGCTACAGTACAAACAGCTTCATCCGATTCAAGATCCTGAACTTCATAAGCATCCTGTTTTTTAACCCGGAAATCGCGACCTATCACTCCTTCCACATCATCAATAGACGGTTCAAGGCTCAGTATCTTCTGATTTTTCAGAATC
>Ga0316203_1000213_pt1 | contig 93652 bp, 80 predicted proteins | sample 6monrhotite_MG_FD_204940 | JGI IMG/M metagenome (GOLD analysis project Ga0316203, IMG submission 204940) | Microbial mat bacterial communities from mineral coupon in-situ incubated in ocean water Damariscotta River, Maine, United States -... | ecosystem: Environmental > Aquatic > Marine >... | reverse complement strand
GACTATTTTTCAACCTAACATCGTTAAAAATGGTTAAAGTAGAATGACTACATTGCACAATTTTTGCCTTGTTATCTTAAAAAATAGCCTATAGCAGAGACTAAAATGAAAGATCAACAGACCCTATTAAATGAAGATAAAATTCAATCAGCATCCTATTAACTACATTGGTTTAACATACGCTAAAATAATAACCACAAACAAAATAATTACGGGTATTTCATTGAATATGCGATAAAACTTTCCTGAACGAGTATTTTTATCCTCGCGGAACGTTTTTACTAATTTGAAACAATAGCCATGATAAGCCAGTAAAAATAACACTAAAGTAAGTTTAATGTGCAGCCATTTTGCATGGCGAAACCAATCTAAACCATATTGATAAATAATGGCGATACCTAAACCGAAAGTAAGTAAAGCAAAAGGTGTTACAAAATAAAGTAACCGCTTTTCCATCCCTTTAAGTTGCTCTGCCACTTCTTTCGACTGTGTTTCAGCATGATTAACAAACAGACGTGGTAAATAAAAAATACCTGCAAACCATGCCACCATAAAAATCACGTGAAAGGCTTTTAGCCACAATATAGAGTTCATAGTTTTCCTTGTAGTAAGTATTCTTTGATTTGTTCGAATGTAATCATACCGATAATATCATTATCGTCTTGATCGTAAATATAAACACCGCCATCTCTTTGATGGAGAAGCAATAAATAAGCTTCGGCCAGTGTTGCTTGGCTATAAAGAGGAATTAATTTGTGATGACAGTAAGGTTCATCAATGGGATTTAATAATGACGGTTTATCTTCTAACCATTGATAAGAGGTGACGTTGTTAATGACCGTTTTTAAAATTAAAGGGGGCTGTTGAGTATCGTCTAAGTTATTTTTATCTTCGGGAATTTGATTAACGATCCTAAAATTTTGCTTCATTTGGCTTAACACACCAACACGTTGTAATGCAGTTTCAATGGGGGGTTTGCGATAAACTAAATTTTGAATATCTAACTGCATAGTAAATACTGAGCGATTTTTGAATAATTGACCTGAGATTAAACAAGCGGTTGTTATTACTATCATTGCGGGTAACATAATATCGAGTTGATTTGATAATTCAACCACGGTTAATAATGCCGCCAATGGTGCATTTAAGGTTGCCGCCATAAAACCTGCCATACCGATTAATGCAAAATCACTACCTGCATAACTACCGGGTATGAAAAAACCAATAATTAAAGCGCCAAAAACACCTCCTACCGCACCTAGACCAATAATAGGTCCAACTAAACCACCGGGCATCCCTAAACCAATAACGAGCACAGTCATTAAAAATTTAGCTGAAAGTAAACTCATAATAAACCATATTTGATTATGATGATCCATCGCAAAAGCAACGGCACTACTGCCTGTGCCCATAGCATGTGGGACTAAATAGCCTAAGCTTCCCGTAATAAGCGCAGCTAGCATAAGCCGGGTGAAAATATGAAATTTCTCGAAGCGTTTAATCATAAACATAATGATATGGTTAAACGATGCGGCAAAAGTACCAAGTAATACTCCGAGTAAAATTAGAATTAAAAAATCTTGATGTGTTAAGGCGATTTGGCTAATAAATTCATAATCATGGCTAATACCAAAAACATTACTGGTTACCATCGAACCAATAATGGCAGCAAGCATAATTGGGATAAACATTTGAATATCGTATTCACGCAGTATTACTTCCATTACAAAAAGTACTGCTGCAATTGGGGTATTAAAGCTTGCGGCAATACCTGCAGCAATACCACACGCACATAATGTACGAATACTATTATTGGGCAAATTTAATGTTGTACCAACAAAGCTACTTGCTGCTGCCCCTAAATGTACTACAGGACCTTCTTTGCCTACAGAAAAACCGGTTGATAATGAAACGGCACCACCAATAAATTGATGGATGGTATTTCGAAAAGGGATGGCACCATAGGCAACTTTTAAACGATGTAATACAAAGGGAATACCCGTTCTTTGATACTTGTAACCAGTAAGCCAACTAAAAAATAAAATAATTAATGCACCAACAATGGGTAAATCAAAACGACTTAAAGCATCTAAGCTGGTATAGTTGTCGTAAGTGGTTAAATATAAGTGTTGAATTGTTTTTATAGTAAAGGTAAATAATACAATTAACATTGCGGCAGCGAAACCACCAATTATTGCTAAAAAGCAAAGCTGCCACGATAATTTAGGTGACGCTAGTTGTTGTCGAAATGAAAAAAATGACATCATGGTTGTTGAATCATAATAATAAAAATTTAGGTTCGAATTTAGGTTCGTAAGAATACTAATATAATACGTTAATAATGAATTGGTTAGCAAAAATTAATCTTAAAACTTTTTTTTTACGTTTAGGTCCTTTTCGATCTGCACTGTCATTAGTCGGTTTAATTACCTTGTGCCTCTATTGCGGGTATCGTTTTGGTAATTTTTATCATAGCTATCAACAAAAATCGTTAGCAGATCAACAAGCTCGATTAGCTCTGCTTTATCAAGAAGTTGATAAAGATAATAACACAATTAATGCACTCAACGTTGAGTTAGAAATTGAGCGAATGGCTAGTCGACAATCTGCCATTATGCTGAGTAAAATTGAAGCCGAGCACTATAAAGTTAAAAAGGAATTAGCTTTTTATGAAAAAATAATGGCTCCTGAAAAACAAGCTGAAGGTGTGGTTATTGATAATTTAATTATTTCGCCAACAACCAGTAAAAATCATTATCGTTTTCAAGTTGTGCTTGTACAGCAAAATAAGCAAAAACGTTATGCTAAAGGTTATGTGAAGTTAATGTTTAGTGGTAGTTCGAATAATCAACCGGATCATTTTAATTTATCCAATATATCACCAGTTAGCCGTCAAGATATGTCATTTAATTTTCAATACTTTCAAATGGTTGAGGGTGAATTTACGCTACCGGAAAATTTCACACCAGAACAAGTTTTAGTGGTGGCAATATTACCCAAAGGTAAATGGCAAAAATATAACCGTTTAGAGCAAAATTATCCTTGGCAGAATGAGTAGCTTATACTTGACTAAAACAGTCAGGTTTAAGATAATTAGTCTGCGTTAGTAATTAAGCTGATCCTACTATTGTTTATAAGAAGTGAATTAATGTCGAACCCTGAGTTACCAATAAAGTTTAGTGATGCTGCGGCAAATAAAGTATTGTCTTTGATCACCGAAGAAGAAAATCCGAATTTAAAATTACGCGTTTATGTTACCGGCGGTGGTTGTTCTGGTTTTCAATATGGCTTTACTTTTGATGAAAAAGTTAACGACGGTGATATGATAATTGAAAAAAAGGGAGTAATTATGGTGGTTGACCCGATGAGTTTGCAATATTTAGTTGACGGTGAAGTTGATTATATTGAAGGCTTAGAAGGTAGTCGCTTTTTAGTTAATAATCCTAATGCTACTACAACTTGTGGTTGCGGTTCTTCTTTCTCCATTTAGTCACTATTATCCATTCGAATTAAACCGATATTCATGATGATTTTCATGAATATCGGTAATATTTTGTTGCAACTTTGTACTAGCGTTTAACCCCGTAAATTCTGTTATGATAACGCGGTCAAAATTTTAGTTGAGAGTTATAATGTCTGTTTTTTCCCAAAAACGCCAGTGGTTAGCCGAACGTCCTTATGTATTAGCAATTATCATTACCCTAGGATTAATTTTATGGATGGCTTCCGGGGCAATGAATGTACAAGAGGTTCCTATAACCCATAAAAAGCAAAGTGCTCCTATCGCAAAAGTTCAAGTGCGAAATATGAACGCGCAATTAATTCATGATACGGTCGAACTGTATGGCCGCACTGAGCCCAATCGAGTATCAACATTACGTGCTGAAATTCACGGTAAAATTATTGAGGTTTTGGCAAAACGCGGGGCCGAAGTGAGTAAAAATCAAATTATCGCAAAAATTGCATTAAATGATTTACCCGCACAACTTGAACGTACAAAAGCGTTAATCGAACAACGAAAAATTGAATACAATGGTGCTAAATCGTTAAATAAACAAGGTTTTCAAGGTGAATCTCAGCTAGCACAAGCTTTTTCTGCTTTAGAAGCGGCTAAAGCAGAGTTAAAAATACTTCAATTATCCTTAGAAAATACCGTTATTAGAGCTCCTTTTGCTGGCATATTAAATGATCGTTATGTTGAAGTGGGTGATTATGTTAAATCCGGAGACAGTATTGCGTTAATTGCCGATCTTAATCCTTTAGTTATTCGCGCTTATGCCACCGAAAACCAAGTGAGTAATATCACAGTAAACCAATTAGCTGATGTAAGATTACTTAATAAAGGTCATATAGAAGGTCATATTCGTTATATTGCCAGTGTTGGCGATTCAGCAACGAACACCTTTAAAATTGAAGTAAGCATTGCAAATGAGCAAAATAAAATTTTGGCGGGCATAAGCAGTGATATTAATATTCCCTTAGCACAAGTATCTGCAATAAAACTTTCACCAGCGTTATTGGCTCTCGATGAGCAAGGTAACATTGGTGTTAAGTCAGTAGTTAATAAAAAAGTCGTTTTTACACCCATTAATATTGTAAAAACTGAGCCAAGTGGAATTTGGTTAACAGGCTTAGGGGAAAATGCTGATATTATCGTTTTGGGGCAAGGGTTTGTGCGTGATGGCGATGAAGTTGACGCGGTAGTTGCTCCCACAAAAACGAATGAACCGGTACAAGGTGAATAACTGATGCTTACCTTGATTGATGCAGCATTAACTCGCACTCGCTCAGTATTAATGATATTTATTTTATTGCTGATTGCAGGAGCAATAACATATGCAAACATACCTAAAGAATCTAATCCTGATATTACTATTCCAATTATTTATGTGTCGATGACCCACGACGGTATTTCTCCTGAAGATGCTGAACGGATGTTGGTTCGGCCAATGGAAAACGAATTAAAATCTATTGCAGGCATCAAAGAAATGCGTGCTAATGCAGGTGAAGGTCATGCATCGATTACCTTAGAATTTGTCGCTGGCCTTGATCCTAAAGAAGCATTAGCAGATGTTCGCGATAAAGTTACTTTAGCCAAAGCAAAGCTCCCTTCGGAAACGGAAGAACCCGAAGTACATGAAGTGACTATGGCTAATCAACAGGCGGCATTAACGGTTATTTTATCTGGCCCCGTTACTGAGCGTGGTTTATTAACCATTGCTCGAGATCTAAAAGATAAAATTGAAGGAATGCACCAAGTACTTGAAGTAGATGTTGGTGGCAATCGTGAGGATATGGTTGAGATACTGGTTGATCCATTATTAATGGAAAGCTATGGCTTAGATCAAGGCGATATTTATAATTTGGTTGAACGCAATAATCGTTTAGTGCCTGCTGGCACTTTAGATACAGGTAAAGGGCGTTTTGCTGTTAAAGTTCCGTCGGTTTTTGAAAATATTCAAGATTTATTAGATCTACCCATAAAAGTTGAGGGTGAAAAAGTCATTACCTTTGCTGATGTGTCCACCGTTCGTCGCGCTTATAAAGATCCCACTACTTTTGCGCGTTTAAATGGCGAACGTTCGATTTCGTTAGAAGTAAAAAAACGTTCTGGCGAAAACATTATTGAAACGGTTGATCAAGTAAAAGCGTTAATTGATCAAGAAAAAGTAAAATGGCCTAATCAAGTATTAATCGACTATGTTGGTGATCAATCTGAATCGGTTAAAGAAACACTAAACGATTTACAAAGCAATGTTTTATCGGCAATTTTAATGGTAGTGATTGTTATTATTGCGGCCTTGGGTTCACGTTCTGCAATGCTGGTTGGTTTTGCCATCCCTGGATCTTTCTTAACCGGTATTTTAGTGATATCGATGGCGGGATTAACGGTAAATATAGTCGTACTGTTTGGTTTAATTATGGCCGTTGGTATGTTAGTTGATGGTGCTATTGTCGTCACAGAATTTGCTGATAGAGAAATGACTGAAGGCGTTGCCAAAAAGATTGCCTATGGTCGAGCTGCCCGACGCATGGCATGGCCTATTATCGCTTCTACTGCAACAACTTTAGCGGCTTTTGCTCCGCTCATGTTTTGGCCTGGAATGATGGGTGAATTTATGAAATATTTACCTTTCACGCTTATCGCGGTGTTATCTGCTTCATTAGTGATGGCGCTGGTTTTTGTTCCTGTACTTGGTGGTTTATTCGGTAAACCTCGCGTTATTAGTTTGAAAGAAAGACAGCAAATTGAACAGGCTGAAGCAGGTGATTTATCTAAGCTAACTGGTTTTACTGGGAAATATGTTGCTCTATTAATTAGAGCCATTAATCATCCGTGGAAAATATTATTAGGCACTATTATAAGCGCGATATTGGTCATGGTGTTATATGCGAATTCAGGTTTAGGAACGATATTTTTCCCCGAGGTAGAACCGAACAGTGCTTCAATCATTGTACGTTCACCAGGTGATTTATCGGTTCGTGAAAAAGATACGATTATGCGTGAAATTGAAACACGTATTTTACCCATATCTGAAATTAAAACGTTATATACGCTAGCAGGCGGTCGAGATCAAATTGGTAGTTTTCAATTAAATTTTATCAATTGGCAATATCGTCGTACTGCTGATGAAATTATTAAAGAAATTTATCAACGCACCAATGATATTGCAGGTGTCGAACTTGAGGTGAGGAAAAATGAGAACGGTCCACAAGGTGGTAAAGCACTTAAAGTTGAATTAAGTTCTCGTAATCCCGAATTATTACAAGGGACCTTAACCACACTTAAAAATGCTTTAATTAGCAATGGAAAATTTACCAATATTGAAGACACGGGATCAAAACAGGGAATTGAATGGCAACTTAAAATAAACCGTAATTTAGCTGCTACCTATGGTGCTGATGCAACCTTAGTTGGTTCGGCAGTACAAATGGTAACCAACGGTTTGAAATTAGGAGAGTATCGTCCTGATGATGTTGATGATGAACTCGACATTCGTGTGCGTTTTCCTGAAGAAAAGCGCGATATTAATCGTTTAGATTCATTACGTATAAAAACTAAAGCGGGCTTAGTTCCTGTGAGTAGTTTTGTTACACGTAGTGCTGCCAACAAAATTGATACGATTACCCGAGTGGATAGTAAACGTGTTATTAAATTGGCCGCTGATTTAATACCAGGAGCCCAGCTTGCAACCGAGTTACCCAAACTTAAAGAGCAATTAGCAACGCTAAATATTGATCCGCGTGTACATTTTGAAATAAAAGGACAAAATCAAGATGAACAGGAATCGCAGCAATTTTTAGTTAAAGCTTTTGGTATTGCTTTATTCGTCATGGCAATAATTTTAGTCACCCAATTTAATAGCTTTTATCAAGCATTTTTAATTTTAAGTGCCGTTATTTTTTCGACGGTCGGTGTGTTTTTAGCCTTAATTATCGTTCAACGACCATTCGGTATTGTTATGGGGGGCATTGGCGTAATTTCACTTGCGGGGATCGTTGTTAACAATAATATTGTATTAATTGATACCTATAATGTATTACGACATGAAGGTTATAACGTAGTTGATGCCGTATTACGTACTGGTGCACAACGTTTACGCCCAGTAATGTTAACCACAATTACTACGATTTTAGGCTTAATGCCGATGGTACTTCAGGTGAATTTAGATTTTTTTAATCGCACGGTTGTTTTTGGTGCACCGTCAACACAATGGTGGGCACAATTAGCTACTGCTGTAGCAGGTGGTTTAGCCTTTGCAACAGTTTTAACGTTAGTGTTGACTCCTTGTTTGTTAGTTTTAAGGGATAAACGAAAAGAGCGTATAACTCAAACAGAGCGGGTAAAATCTACAACAAAAATAAAATCGGTAGCGTAATTCAAGAGTAAAAGAATGTTGCTGTGCTTTTTAAGGTTGTTTTACTTCGGTTAAACAACCTTTTTTGTGCGGTAAGCATACTTGAATCCTTAAAGTAAGGGAGCGATACTAAACGGGTTAAAATAACAATATTAAATGGGGCTTTTAAATGAAAATTTCTGTTCGCCAACTGACTGCTTTAATCATTTTTTTTAGTATAACTGTTAGTACAGTAACAACGGTTGCTTCTGCAAAAACATTAAATGAAGTAGACACTAAAACCATAGAACAATTAAAACAAACGGCGTTAACGTCTGATCTTTCTTATCAAATTTTAGAATCATTAACGACTGAAGTGGGTAATCGACGTTTAGGTACCGCGGGTGATAAAAAAGCGATCAAATGGGCGGTTGCCAAAATGAAAGCCTTGGGTTTTGACAAGGTATGGACCGAAGAAGTGGAGTCTCCCCAATGGCTACGTGGCGATATTGAAGCAAAAATTGTAGCTCCTTATGAACATGATATGGCAGCGATAGGTTTAGGCGGCACGGTAGGAACTCCCAAAAAAGGGATTAAAGCCCCCGTTGTTGAATTTAAAACCCTTGCCGATTTAAATGCTGCAAAAAAAGGCAGTTTACGCGGAAAAATTGCATTTGTTTCATACCGTATGCAGGCAGCAATTGATGGCAGTGGCTACGGTCCTGCAGTAGCAACACGTGGTGATGGGGCATCTATTGCGGCTGAAAAAGGGGCGATGGCACTTATTATGCGTTCGGTTGGTACCGACAATAACCGTAATGCGCATACTGGTATGATGCGTTATAAAGATGATATTAAAAAAATTCCTGCTGCGGCACTTTCAAACCCCGATGCTGATATTTTAGTTAATGCATTAAAGCGTGGTAATACGGTTGATTTCTATTTAAAGATTACGGCTCAACATCATCCTAAAAATATGATCAAATCAGCCAGTGTTATTGGTGAAATTACTGGCAGTGAAAATCCAGAAGAAATTGTTGTTTTAGGCGCACATCTAGATAGTTGGGATGTTGGTACTGGTGCAATGGATGATGGCATGGGGATCGGTATTGTGCTTGCTACTGGTGCTGAAATTGCGAAACTGCCTAAACACCCTAAACGAACTATCCGTGTTATTTTGTATGCGGGTGAAGAAGTTGGCTTTTATGGTACGCGGAAATATATGGAGCTTCATAAAAGTGAGGTAGATAAGCATATAATTGGCGCAGAATGGGATTTTGGTTTAGGTAAAATTTATCAGATAAATCCCGGTGTTGGTGCTAAGGCTTTAAATAACATACACGATTTAGCACAATTACTTACGCCATTAGGCGTTTCGATGTCAGATAAAAATGATGCAGTGGCGCAATCCGATATGAGTCTTTTAAGTAAAGCAGGGATGCCCAGTGTAAATTTTGCCGCTGATGGAATGCGATATTTTGATTACCACCATACCGCTAACGATACGTTAGATAAAATTAACCCTGAAGACTATAAACAAAATACAGCGGTTTATACTATCTTTGCTTATTTTGCGGCGCAAGCGAACGTCGATTTTAGAAAATAGTCGTATTAATTAATCAAAAGCTGCTGATTTTTCGGGTTTTATTAGCACCGCCAAGGTAAGCAGCTTTAATATATATCATGTTTTTATTTTATTTAAACTAAATTTTATGCCTTGAGTGACCACCTTTATGTATTGATTGTTTGTGCATTCAGCGCTATAACAAAGCATGGCAAATTGTTATTTTGGGGTTTTTTATTAAAATCGTTAACTTGATAGCTTTGCGGTTATTACTTATTTATCTAATCACGCTGTCTCAGCAAGTATTTGCGGAACAGTTGCCTTCTGCTACAAAAAATATTTCAATGCAACAGCATCTTACCGTTGGCGCCGACGATTGGCCTGATTATGCTGCGGTAGATGGATCGGGTATTTATTTCACACTTATTAAAGAGATATTCCCAGATTATAAAATTGATTATAAAATAAAGCCATTAAACGAAACATTTAACGATTTTAAACAACAAAAACTAGATATTGTTGTTGGCGCTTATAAACATGAATTAAACAAAGCTTTATATCCTCAGTGGTTTTTAGATACAGAGTATCCTCTTTTAGCCTTTTATAATAAAAAATCACCTAATATAACGTCTGCTTCAGACTTAATATCATTGAAACCTGCTTGGTTATCTACTTATGATTTTGCAAAACTGATCCCCGGTAAATTAGCCCCCATCAAAGTTTCATCTGTAGACGCAGGTTTTGATTTAATTACCCACAATAAAGCCGATTTTTTTATTGATTATCCTTACAATATACCTAAAAAATTATTAAATAAGCTAGATTCAATTGAAATTTTACCGCCACAGCATGTGTATGCAGCATTTCAGCATAATCAAAATGGTCGGAAATTAGCTCGAGAATTTGATCTTAAAATGGCTTCTTTACGCAGCACTGGAAGGTTGGCTCATTTATTTGATAAAGCATATGCTGCAACAGATTTAGGTAATTATGTTATTGATAAAGAGAAAATTATTATTTATACCAATTCGGTAAGTTTATTAAATGAACAAAGCCGACAGAACCAAAAAATAGATGAAAGTACAACATTGCGTTTTATTTTTAATTTGTTAAAGGGGTATAAAGTCGAATACAGACCTTTTAACAATATTTCTGAAATTTATCAGCATCCAGAAGAAGATAATGTTTGTTTTAGTGATTTGATTATAACGCCTAAACGCGAGAAAAATTTTACAATTAGCAAACCATTTTCTTTGTTTTTAGGCTTGCGATTATATAGTGAAAAACCGATATCTACTTCTTCTAGTGTTAATTTAGAAGCATTATTAAATAGTAATCGGACATTAAAATTAGGTACGGTGAGCGGGCGTAGTTATGGAAATAATATAGATGATATATTAAGTAAAATTAAGAGTTTTCAACTGATAAAAAGCCCCGTTGATATTGAAACATTATTTAAACAATTTGCTAAAAAACGATTTGATTTGTTGATTGAATATCCATCTTTTAAGGCTAAGAATTGGTCACAAGAAGCAAAAGAAAAATTGTATAGTTATAATATAGAAGGTGCTGATAATGCGATTTTGGGGCACATGATGTGTTCAAAATCTGAAAAAGGACAAAAATTTGTTGAAAAATTTAATCTTGTATTAGAAAAATTTTATCGTAGTGGTTATTTTTTTAATGCACAATATCAGCGCATTTTACCTGAAAATAAGGAGATGTTTATTCATTATTTTAATGAGACCTTTAATTAAATATGACAGCTTAATTTTAATATATTGGAATTTTTCTGTGATACACTAATCATGATCATTCTTTAACAAACAAACTAAATCATGTCAGCAAAAAATTTATTAATTCAAGCCCAAAATGTTTGTAAAAAACGTGATGTTCGTTTTACCACACTTAGAGAACAAGTCTTCTTGTTAATTGCAAATCATCAAGGTGCGGTTGGCGCTTATGAATTATTGGAAGAATTAAAGTTAACCGATCCAGCCGCAAAACCAGCCACTATTTATCGTACACTCGACTTTTTAGGTAAGCAGGGTTTTGTTCATAAAATAGAATCGATTAATGCGTTTGTGATGTGTCACCATTTTGGAGAATGTAATCATCCTGTGCAATTACTCATTTGTGATCAATGTGGTTATGTTAAAGAAAGTCAGTCAAATAATTTAGAAAATGCTATTCAAGCGATGGCTGATCATAGCGGTTTTGATATAACTCACCAAATTGTTGAAGCCCATGGGCGTTGTGCAAACTGTCAATAGTCTTAAAATTCATGTCATTGAACGAACAACACTTAATCATATTGGATAAAATATGTTATAACCTCGGTTCATGTATTTTTATTTGTTATCACTATTAACCTCCTATTAAATAATTAAAATTTCAGGATTATTATGAAATATTCACTCCGATCGGCGCTTGTCGCATTTAGCTTTGTGGTTACTAACGGCGCAGTTGCTGGTAACCCAAATTTTAACGATAAATTTCGTCAGTTAGACGAATTATTACCAACACCAAACACGTACCGAACAGCTTCTGGTGCACCAGGCCATAAATATTGGCAACAAAAAGTTAATTACCAAATAAACATAACCTTGGATGATAAAACTCAACGATTAAATGGTAATGAAATCATTCATTATCAAAATAACTCGCCTGATACTTTACGCTATATATGGTTACAGTTAGATCAAAACATTAAAAAAAATAACTCTGATACTAATTTAACGCGCACTGCCCCGAGCAATGATAAAATATCATTTGATCGTTTTCGTGGCATAGTTGAAGCACCTAAGTTTGATGGTGGCTATAACATTACTAAACTAACCGATAATAACGGTAAAGCGCTTCACTATGTGGTAAATAATACCATGATGCGTGTTGATTTGACGCAACCGTTAAAGGCCGGAGAGAGTGTTAAATTAAATATCAGTTGGGATTATCATTTACATGAGCAAAAAGTACTTGGTGGTCGTTCTGGTTATGAATATTTTAAAGAAGACGACAACTACTTATATGAAGTTGCCGCTTTTCACCCGCGTGCCGCGGCTTACTACGATGTAATGGGCTGGCAAAATAAACAGTTTCTAGGTAATGGTGAATTTACTTTAGAATTTGGTGATTATGATGTCAGTATTACTGTACCCGCTGATCATATTGTTGGTGCGACTGGCGTGTTACAAAACGCTAAAAAAGTATTAACTAAAAAGCAGCGTAATCTTTTAGAAAAAGCTAAAACGGCCAAACAACCAGTTATTATAGTTAGTGAAAAAGAAGCAATAGCGAAAGAAAAAATTCGTAGTAAAGAAACTAAAACATGGCACTTTAAAGCAAAAAACATTCGTGATTTTGCTTGGGCTTCAAGCCGCAAATTCATTTGGGATGCACAAGGTTATAAAGCGGGTGGAACTGATACACTAGCGATGTCTTTTTATCCTAAAGAAGGTAATCCTCTTTGGGAAAAATATTCAACTGAAGTTATCATTCATACTTTAAAGCAATATAACAAGTACACTTTAGATTATCCATATCCTGTTGCCATTTCTGTAAATGGTCCGGTTGGTGGCATGGAATATCCTATGATCTGTTTTAATGGTCCTCGCCCGACACTCGATAAAAAAACCGGTGAAAAAACGTATTCCCGTCGTACAAAATATGGATTAGTTGGCGTAATTATTCATGAAGTAGGGCATAACTATTTCCCAATGATTGTTAACTCTGATGAACGACAATGGACATGGATGGATGAAGGCTTAAATACTTTTGTTCAATTTTTAACGGAACAAGCGTGGGAAGAAAACTACCCATCTCGCCGCGGTCATGCTAGCAATATAACGAGTTACATGAAAAGTTCTAATCAAGTGCCTATTATGACTAATTCGGAGTCTATTTTACAGTTTGGCAATAATGCTTATGGAAAACCTGCAACAGCGTTAAATATGTTGCGTGAAGTGGTTATGGGGCGTGAATTATTTGATTTTGCTTTTAAAGAATATGCACAACGTTGGAAATTTAAACGTCCTACACCTGCAGATTTATTCCGTACCATGGAAGATGCATCTGGTGTTGATTTAGATTGGTTCTGGCGTGGTTGGTTTTACACGACAGATCATGTTGATATCGCTTTAACTAATGTACATTTATATCGCCCAAATAGCCAAAATCCTGATATTGAAGAGGCTTGGGAACGTGCGTTAGATAATGAAAAGCCGACGTTTATTACAAAACTTAGAAATAAAGGCATGACTCGACGTGTTGATGAAGCTCCTGAATTATTAGATTTTTATAATCAACATGATAAATTTACGGCAACTAATAAAGATCGTAATAAATATAATGCGAGTCAAATTGATTTAGAACAATGGCAAAAAGACTTATTAGTTAATAAGAGTAATTTTTATATTGTTGATTTTGAAAATAAAGGCGGTTTAGTGATGCCGATACTATTGGATATTACCTATGTTGATGGCAGCGTTGAACATTTGAATATTCCTGCAGAAATTTGGCGAAAAAACACCAAAAAAGTGTCGAAATTGTTTATACGAGATAAAGAGATAAAAGAAATTGCTTTAGATCCAAATTGGGAAACAGCTGATACTGACATTAATAATAATTACTGGCCTGCTCGACTTATTAAGTCTCGTTTTGACTTATATAAGAGTAAGAAAAAAGACGATATGATGCGTGATTTTAAAGTTAAATTAAAATCAGCCGATGAACTAGCCAAAGATAATGAAAAGAAAAAAGGTGAGGCTAAACATTAGTTTTAGGTAGATTGATATATACCTTTCTGCCTGAAAGTAGAATATTCAGGTAGAAAGGAGTATATTTTATGAGATAAATATTTGTATGATAAAAATTTTTACTAGAGTTTGTTTTTGTTTTTTTATTCTTGGTTCGATACCTCCTCTTTATGCTCACCGCTTTTTTTTTGGTATCAGTGAGCTTAATGTAAATCATAAAACTAACGAAATCGAAATTATCCATCAATTTACCGTGCATGATGTTGAAAACTTAATTGCACAGCAAAAACAAATTAATTTTTCACCTGAACATCCACAATATGAACTATTAATTCGTCAATATTTTGAAAAAAACTTTAAAATTCAAAAGAATAATACTAATATTAAGATTAGCTGGGTAGGGTTGGAAATTGTAAGACAACAACTTTTTATTTACCAAGAAGTTAAAGATCAAAATTTTTTAGTAGGATTAGTGGTAAAAAACGATTTACTCACCGATACTTATGCTAAACAAATAAATACTGTGAATTTTCAGGACAATACCTTTAAAGGTAGCTTAACGTTCAGTCAATCACAGCGAGCAGCTAAAATATTAGCTAAAACCACGGTTTATTGATTTACATTTACTACAATACCATGCAATATCAATGAACTAATAAACAATAAAGGGCTTGGAAGGCTTTATGAATGTAGAGTTTATTAATCCATTTTTAACTTCAATGCTAAATGTCATGAGTACTATGGCACAAGTAGAATTGACGCCAGAAAAACCTATTTTAAAAAAAGGTGTAGAAGCCAAAGGGGATGTTTCTGGTTTAATTGGTATGGTAAGTCCTGAAGCAAAAGGCTCATTATCTATTACCTTTGAAAAGAAGTTAGCGCTTGGTGCTATGCATAATATGTTTGGTGAAAGTCCAGATGATATAAATGAAGAGATCACTGATTTAGTAGGTGAAATTACTAATATGGTTACTGGTGGTGCTAAACGTTTACTGAGTGAAAAGGGTATTGAATTTGACATGGCAACACCAATGGTTGTTTCAGGTCCTGGACATACCATTAATCATAAAGCAGATGGTCCGATCGTAATGATCCCTTTAAATTCACCTTTAGGTAAGGCGTATATTGAATTTAGTTTTGATTAAAGGCGATATTTAATTCTGTAAACAGCTATTTTTAGATACGAATTATAAAGTGGCTGTTTAAATTATCAATTATGTAATCACTTTTGCAATATTTATTGTTGTTAAGATTACTATCAGAGTTACGCTATGAAGGGATAATATAAACATTAACCTTTTATTGTGATTAAACATTCAAAAAAAAAGCATTAAAAACCTATTCAGGCTAGCCTTGCATTAATAACATTTCCACAATTTTGTTCATGTCTAAATCTAAATCTTTGGCTCTTACGCCTTTTACAATTTCATCTTTAGAATGCTGTAAATCAATTTCTTGGGTATTAATGTAGTGCTTCATTTTTGAGCTGTAAAATGATTTAACTTTTGGTTTGGTAGGATCGTTTACATTACGTTGTTCAACGATTGCGACTTTTTTAGATTTTAACTCAACCAACGAGCCAACAGGAAAAACCCCCGCACATTTAATAAATTGATCAACTAAATTTACATCTAAATGATTTTGTTGTGCCAATTCCCGTAAAATTGCAAACGCTTTAACATGAGAAAATCCATCTTTATAACACCTATCCGCAGTAAGTGCGTCAAAAATATCACAAATGGCGATCATGCGACCATACATTGTAATGTCATCACCTTTCACTTGATTAGGGTATCCCTGACCGTTAATTTTTTCATGGTGAAGTGCCGCAACTTCTAAGCTTAATTTAGAAACATTTGGTGTTTTAGTGATTATATCAATGGAATGGTTGGCATGAGTTTTCATGATGACAAATTCTTCATCAGTGAGTTTTCCTGGTTTATTTAATATTTCATCAGGAACCATAATTTTACCGACATCATGTAAAAAGGCACCAACAGATAACTCTTCCACAATCGATCTTTTTATATTTAAATAACGGGCAAAAATTGCCATGTATACGGCAACCGATACTGAATGCTCGAGCAAGTATTCGTCTTTTTCTCTAATGTTTACAATACAAGCAAGCGAGTCAGGGTTGTTAAAGATAGCATCAACGGATTTATTGGTAATTTCAATAACGGGAGCTAAATCCAACTCGCAACCCGTTTGGGCATCAGCAAAAAGTTTACGTTGAATATTTTTAGATTCGTTAAATAGTGCTTTGGCGTGTTTTACTTCTTCAACCAGTAATTTTTTAGCGGTAATCGCTTTTTCTTTTATTAAGGTTTGGTTGGGATCAATCAAGACACTTTCAACCCCTTTACTTTTTAGGTGGTTTATAACTGCTTGATTTTTAATATGACCGGGTGAAGACAAAGAAAAAGTGCCGCTTTGTTTACTGATCTCAAGAACATATTGACCAGGAACTAATTCATCTATTTTTTTTTCTTCAAACATTTAGTGCTCTTTATGCATTAAAATATAACGTACAGGCGAGGTGTTGTTTTTTATCATTGATGTTATCCTTTCACTATAAACGTAATGTTATGATTATTTCAAGTTTTCTAATTAAAAGCTTAGTCTAATTTGATATTTCAGTTATGTTTTTTAGTTGATTAATGATATTTAGTCGGCATTTATTTTGCTTAATAAATATTTGAAGTTAACAGGATAAACTTTTTCTTATTTTTGCCGATAAAATTTTATAGTATTTTTGTTTTATGTGTTTTGCTTACTAAGGCTTTGGATGCGAACTTTTATGTTAAAAATCTTTTATTTAATATTAATTTTTATTTCTTATTATAGTGCAGCACAAAATAAAAATATGCTTGCTGTGCAAATTTATAGTGACAATCAACTCCTCGACTTAATAAAGCAAAACAAACATTTAAGTCAGGTAGTGTTAGACGATTGTCAACTAGTGCAAGATATTGAAGCTAGGGCGGTAAAAGCTGAAAAACCGTCTTATCAATATTTGTGGGGGGATATGTTAGCTTATGGTGTTTGTGTGAAAAAAAATGTTCCCTTAGGGTTACATTATATGGAATTATCAGCGGAGCAAGGCCTGTCTGAAGGTATTGAGCAACTTGGACGTTATTACCAGCAAGGAAAATTTGTACAGACAGACATAAAAAAAGCGATTAAATACTTAAAAAGAGCAGCTTCGATTGGTAATATAAAAGCACAAATTCGCTTAGCGAAAATTTATAATACAGGGCAAGGTAGTCCCCTAGATTATCCAATATTATACTCACAACTACATCACGCGATTACTGCAGATAAACAGCAACACAAAGAAATTAGCGTTTTACTCAGCAAACTTGCCAATAAGTTGCCAAGTCAGGTAGTAGAGAAAGCAAAAAGTACAATTTATTAAACTAGCTATTAATTTTAAATTTGATTTTTTGAGCATAAAACCATTAATTATACAAAAGGGGCATTAGCGGTTACTGGTGTTTACTCAATAGGATCTTGAAATATAAGGGAGTAGATTTTTATTTTTTACTTTTAAAATTCATCAATATGTGTGACATCGCTTAATAATAATCGTACACTTTCATTCATAAATGAATTCGTTCAATTCCTTTTAAATACTATCCATTCTGGAAATAAAAATAATGAAAAAATTGTATTCATTGTTCGTTGTCTTTTTTACTTTCGTGCTGGTTGCTTGTAATGGCTCATCAGGGGCAAATGTTACGCCGGCTGAGCAATTAGTTGCAACGAGTATCACCATTGCAACGTTTAATAATTTAGACGTTTCACAGCAGAGCTTTTTAAAAAATGAAAGCATTACGGTTAGCGCTACCGTTTTAGATCAAGACAATAATGGCTTATCTGGTCAAAAAGTTGATTTTAGTAATACACTTGGTGAATTACCAATCAGTTCTGTTTTAACCAATAGTGAAGGTGTAGCTATTGTTACACTTGAAAATGCTAACTTATTACTAGGTGCAGGAACGATTACCGCTAATATTTCCTCTTTATCTGCTCAAGCAAATTATGAATTTATTGATACCGATGAGTTAATTTCTTTACCGAGCTTGATTAGTAGTGAATTGTTACTTGAAGGTGCTACTGTAAACCAATTTAAAACTGATCAAACAGTACAAATATCCATTAAATTACAATCAGCAGATAACCAAGCTATTGTTGGTGAAATTATTGATTTCAATGCTGAAATAGGTACGCTTTCAGCCAACAGCGCATTAACTGATGCCCAAGGTATTGCCAGTGTTAGTTTAACGGGAGCAGGCGATCTAGGGGCCGGAGTTTTAACTGCCACTTATCGAACTGAGAATATTAGTGCTCATTTAAATTATCAAATATTAGCGGCCGACACTGTGACTATTGAATCAGGCATTAAAATAGGATCATTTGATAATAATAATCAATTTCATCAGGGGATTATTGGCTTATCGGTTAGCGATAACACTATTAGTGCGGGTGGTACTTTAGGTTTAACAATAGATTTAATTGATGGTAATGGAGAGCGAGTACAAACCCCGACACCAATTAGTTTTTCTTCAAATTGTGTGGTCAGTGAAACGGCTACCATCGATGAAAGCGTGTTTACGGTAAATGGCAGTGCTCAATCAACCTTTGAGGATAAAAATTGTGCAGGGACAACTGGCACGGATGACGCTATCGTTGCTTCCGTTACCATTAATGGTATTACAGAAGTAGCAACAGCGACAATCAGTATATTAGGAGAAGAATTAGGTTCGATTGAATTTGTTTCAGCACAGCCAACTTCCATTGTATTGAAGGGAACTGGTGGGCAGGGTAAACAAGAAACGTCACTATTAACGTTTAAAGTAAAAAGTTCTTTAGGCAATATTTTAAGTCAACAACAGGTCGATTTTTCTTTAAATACCAATGTGGGCGGTATTACTATAAGCCCAGTAAGTGGTTTAACTAACAGCCAAGGTTTAATCACCACGCAAGTGCAGGCCGGTACAGTGCCAACAGCAGTTAGAGTGAGCGCTAAAGCATCTTTAGCGCAAAATGGCAATACAAAAAGTGTACAAACACAATCAGATTTATTATCTATTAATACAGGTCTGCCTGAACAACGATCACTCACTATCGCTGCCTCAGTGTTAAACCCAGAAGCTAATGGATTTAACGGTGAAGAATCGAAAATAACCACATGGCTAGCCGATAATTTTAATAATCCAGTGCCAGATGGTACAACAGTAAACTTCACTACTGAAGGTGGGGTAATTGAACCAACTTGTACCACTAATAATGGTAGTTGTTCGGTAACGTGGAGAAGTGCAGAGCCACGTGTTAGCGATCATCGTGTCACTATTTTAGCAACTGCGCTGGGGCATGAAAGTTTTTTTGATACTAATGGTAATAATAGTTTTGATGTTAACGATGGCGTATCGATCGTTGAACAAGCAGTATCAGCAGGTTTTGGCCGCATTACCCCTCAATCATCTGGTTTTGTAGATATGAGTGAAGCATGGCGTGATGATAATGAAAATAACAGTTATGAATCAGGTGAAATATTTTTAGATTTTAATAGTAACAATAGTTTTGATATTGAAGATGGTTTGTTTAATGGGCCACAATGTAGTGGTACATTATGTGCGGGAGATAGTGCTAAATCTATTCATGTGCGTAAATCATTAGTGTTAATTATGTCGGGCTCAAATGCTGATTGGAGCCTGAAAGATAGTAATACCAATACGTTATTGGCTGATGTTAATGGCAATGGTAGTGGTTTGGCTAATATTACTGATGGCGGTAGCCAAGCAGTTACTTTATATTTTTCAGATTTTGCCAATCAGCCATTACCCGCAGGAACACAAATTATAGTCTCACTTAGTGCAGGTGATATTGCAGGTCAAACTAGCGTTTCTCAAGCAAACACAAATCAAGCGGGTAAAAACACCATGCAATTTGTGTTAATTAACCCTGTAGGTGGTGAAGTTGAGGTCGCGACTTTAACCATTACTTTGACAACGCCTAAAGGTATTGTTACTTCAATTGTACGTAGCTTTACTTTGTTATAACCCTTATTTTTAGATAATTTTTGCTTGTTGATTGTCGTTTTTGAAATCAACAAGCTATCAGCATTAAAGTAAGTTATAATCTGGGTATTATAATATAAACTATTGATTTATTAATTTGAGTAAAAAAGACCCTCACTTTCAACGTGAAGCGACTAAATACGATAACCCTGTCGCTAGCCGTGAACATATTTTAGCGTTATTTCAACGTTTACAAACCCCGCTAACTTTTAAAGATGTCTGCCAAGAATTTGGTTATCAACAAGATGACCAATTGATCGGTGTAAAACGTCGATTGCGTGCGATGGAAAATGCAGGCCAGTTAGTGTTTAACAAGTTTAAGCAATATAGTTTGCCAAATGAAGCGCATATTCTTACGGGGAAAGTTATTGGACACCGTGATGGATATGGTTTTTTTACCCCAGATGCCGATGAAAATGGCAAACGCGGTAAAGATTTATTTATTTCGTCATTTGAAATGCAACGAGTGATTCATGGTGATGTCGTAACTGCATTACCGAGTGACAGTAAAGATCGTAAAGGTCGACAAGAAGTGCGCATTTTAGAAGTCATCGAGTCAAGAAAGGCACCTATCGTTGGACGATTTTATCTTGATAAACGTAATATCAAAGCCCAAACAGCCATTGTAGTGCCCGACGATGCACGTATAAATCAAGAAATTATCATTGATTTAGCCGACCAAAAAAATAGTGTTAATGGTGCCCGCCATGGCCAAGTAGTCGCCGTAGTTATTACCCAAAGACCGAGTAAACGCCGCAATGCTGTGGGTAAAATAGTGGAAGTGTTAGGCGATTACATGGCGCCGGGCATGGAAATTGAAATTGCTTTACGAGAACATGATTTACCACACCAATGGTCAACTGAAGTATTAGAAGAAGTTGCTCAAATAGCCGATGAAGTTGAAGAAAGCGCCAAACAAGAACGTGTTGATTTACGTGAATTACCTTTAGTGACTATTGATGGTGAAGACGCACGTGACTTTGATGATGCCGTTTATTGTCAGCCGAAAAAAGGTGGTGGTTGGCGATTATGGGTTGCTATTGCCGATGTCAGTTATTATGTTCGCCCAGGTACAGCGCTTGATGATGAAGCGATTAATCGTGGTAATTCAGTGTATTTTCCAAGCCAAGTTATTCCGATGTTACCTGAAAAGTTGTCAAATGGTTTATGTTCATTAAATCCTGATGTCGATCGCTTATGTTTTGTTTGTGAAATGACCGTCAGTGAAACAGGTCAATTATCGAGTAGTCAATTTTATCCGTCAGTAATGCGCTCACATGCACGTTTTACTTACACTAAAGTCGCCGCAATTTTATCAATAGACAGCGCCGAAGAAACATCAACTCAGCTTGAATTTAAAAAACAACTACGCGAAGAATATGCGCCATTGGTTGATGATTTAAAAAACCTTGAACAAATGTATTTAGCACTAGTGTCGGCACGTAAACAGCGTGGCGCAATAGAGTTTGAAACTCAAGAATCGCGGTTTGTTTTCAATAGTGAACGCAAAATAGAGCGTATTGAAGCGGTTGTACGCAACGATGCCCACAAAATCATTGAAGAATGTATGATTTTAGCGAATGTTGCTACCGCGAAATTTATTGAAAAGCATAATGTGCCCGGATTATTCCGCGTCCATGACAAACCAAGTACAGATAAATTTTCTAACTTTGTCAGTTATTTAGCAGAATTAGGCATTGATCTGCCTTCCGTTGATAAAGAAGAACCATCACCGAATGATTACGGCATTATTCTGGCGAAAATTGTTGGTCGTCCTGATTTTGAGCTTATTCAAACCATGTTATTACGCTCAATGAGGCAGGCCGTTTATCAAAGTGAAAATATTGGTCATTTTGGTTTAGCATTACCGCAATATAGTCATTTTACTTCGCCAATTCGTCGTTATCCTGATCTTGTTGTGCATCGTGTCATTAAAGCGGTTTTAGAAGGTCAAAAAAACGACAAAGCTAATGCGGGTTGTTATAGTTATCCAGCCGCCGCGGTTATTGAATTAGGTGAGCATTGCTCGTTAACCGAACGGCGTGCAGATGATGCGACTCGTGATGTCAGCGATTGGCTAAAATGTGAATATATGCAAGATCATGTTGGTGACACTTTTACCGGGGTGATCTCAACTGTAACTAATTTTGGCATGTTTGTACGCTTGCAAGATTTACATACCGAAGGATTAATTCATATTTCGTCACTCGGCCAAGATTTTTATCAATATGATGAAAAACGTATGCGCTTAGTCGGTGAAAATAGTGGTATAAAATACCATGTTGGTGATTTGTTGTCGGTAAAGGTTGCGGCAGTTAATTTAGATGAGAAAAAAGTGGATTTAGTATTAGCGGATGGTAATGCTATTTTAAAACGCGCTAAACCACTAAAAAAAGGAAAAATAGCGAGTGATGAACAAAAATCATCAAAGCACAGTAACGCTAAAAAGGGCGATAATAGACGTGCTGCATCGCATAGTAACAGCCATGAATCTCAGTCTAAAAAAAGCAAAGAAAAAAACGTTAAAAGCAAAGTTAAAAAGCGCACGGCTCGAAAAAAAAGACCAGGTAAAAATGCGCGTAAAAAAAGTGAATAGCTAAGCCCTTTACCATAAGAAGATACTGACAGTTGTCAGTATCACAGTAATCGAGAGCTGAATTCAGTTTGCTCAACCGTCACGTAGAATCATAAAGTAAAGAAGAAAATCATGGCAAAAAACGATGAATTTGTATTTGGTATTCATGCAATTAACGCGCTTATAGAACGTTCACCTGAGCGATTTATTGAATTGTGGCTGTTAAAAGGACGTGACGATGAGCGTTTAAAACCCATTATTAACTTAGCGCGAAAATATGGAATAAGTACGCAATTAGCAAATCGTAAAGTATTAGACGAAAAATCTGAAGGTGAACAACATCAAGGTGTTGTAGCGCGTGTTACTGCTGGCAAAACTTTTACTGAAGCCGATTTAGACGAGATAATACAAATGGCTGAGAAAAAAGGGCTTCCACCCTTTTTGTTAATATTAGATGGTGTAACCGACCCGCATAATTTAGGTGCATGTTTGCGGAATGCTGATGCTGCTGGGGTACAAGCGGTTATTGTTCCTAAAGATAATGCAGCACGAATTACGCCGGTTGTTCGTAAAGTCGCTGTAGGCGCTGCTGAAAATGTACCTTTGGTACAAGTAACTAACTTAGTGCGAACGATGAAACTGCTCCAAAATATGGGCGTATGGATTGTAGGTACTGCAGGTGAAACTGATATCTGTTTATATGATTTAAAACTACAAGGACCGATGGCTTTAGTCATGGGGGCTGAAGGAAAAGGGATGCGCCGATTAACGCGCGAAACTTGTGATCAATTAGTTAAATTACCTATGGCGGGTAGTGTTTCAAGTTTAAATGTTTCAGTAGCTACCGGCATATGTTTATTTGAAATTGTCCGTCAACGACTTTGATTGAAATGAGTTTGTAAATTACTCTGAATTCACTAGTGCATATTTGGTCTCCTTTTGTAGATCGCATTTTAGCGCGATAGATAATTATTTTCTCTCAGAATGTTTTTTATAAGGGCTAAGCTGATTTGCAACGTTATTGGTTGATTTTTGATCACGCAAATAAAGTAAATATGTCGAGTAAAATTTATTACCGGGCATAGTGAAATCAATCGTAAAACATCGCTTGCCTTTATTGCTTAATTTCCCTACAATACGCGTCCTTAATTCAGCCTGAACTTTTGTTCCTTGCCTCCATTGGTGTTGGCTGAGCCAATAAAGAGGCTACAACCGTAAGGAGCTCGTAATGCGTCATTACGAAATCGTATTTATGGTTCACCCTGATCAGAGTGAACAAGTGTCTGGTATGATCCAGCGCTATACAGACTTGATCAATGCTGCTGAAGGCAAAATCCACCGTCTAGAAGACTGGGGACGTCGTCAATTAGCATATCCAATCAATAAATTGCATAAAGCACATTATGTTCTTATGAACATTGAAGCGCCGCAAGCTGTTATTGATGAACTTGAAACTTCTTTCCGTTATAACGATGTTGTTCTTCGTAACATGATCATGCGTACTAAAGACGTGGTAACTGAGGCATCGCCTATGGCTGCTGCTAAAGATGAGCGTCGTGACGATCGCCACGAAGTTAAGAAAGATGTTGTTGCGCCAGCTGAAGCTGAGGCTGAAGTAAGCTCTGAACCAGAGTCAACTGAAGAAGCTGCTAGCGAAGAATAAATTTATTGTGACTAACTCTCTAAGTACAGAGAATTGTTTAGTGTTGATAGGCGAGGTGGTTAAATCACCAAAATTATCAACAAGCCCTGCGGGAATTTGCCATTGTCAGTTTTCAATAGATCATAAGTCTATACAAATTGAAGAAGGTATGAACCGTCAATCATTTGTAAGAATGAAGGTAGTGGCAACAGGCATTTGGTCACAAAACTTAACTCGTGATTTAACTGCGGGCTGTAAAGTAAAAGTGGTGGGATTTATCAACCGCCATGAAGCTAGAAATGGTAACCCTTTTATAGCACTACATGCCCAACAGATTGAAATGATTAATTAGGAGAAATTCCATGTCTCGTTTTTTTAGACGTCGTAAGTTCTGCCGCTTCACAGCGGAAGGCGCAACCGAAATCGATTATAAAGATATCGCTACGCTTAAAAACTATATCACTGAAAGTGGTAAAATCGTTCCTAGCCGTATTACTGGTACTGCTGCTAAATATCAACGTCAACTTGGTCGTGCGATCAAGCGTGCTCGTTTCTTAGCATTATTACCATATACTGATTTACACAAGTAACCTAACAAGGGGTTTATAATGGAAGTAATTCTTCTAGATAAAATCGCCAAATTAGGCGGTCTTGGTGACAAGGTGTCAGTTAAATCTGGCTATGCGCGTAACTACTTATTACCTAAGGGTAAAGCAGTATTTGCATCAAAAGCGAACGTTGAGCACTTTGAAGCTCGTCGTGCTGACTTAGAGAAAAAATTAGCTGAAGTATTAACTGTTGCACAAAAACGTGCTGACAAGTTAGCTGCTTTAACTGATGTTACTATCGCTTCTAAAGCGGGTGATGAAGGTAAGCTATTTGGATCTATTGGTACTCGTGATATTGCTGATGCAATCACTGAAGCTGGTGTTGAAGTAACTAAAGCTGAAGTACGTTTACCACTTGGTACTATTCGTGAAACAGGTGAATTCGACATCGCAATTCATTTACATAACGATGTAGATACAAGTATTAAAATTAGCATAATTGCTGAAGCGTAAGTAATTAAAAGTGTAACTTGATACAAAGTTACACTTTTTGACAAAAACACCGCATTTTCATGACGAAATAGCGGTGTTTTTTTATGCCTAAAGGTTTACACTTTGTTCATTGGTTGAAGCTGGTTTCAACGTTATTAAACTTTCGAGGTAAACCTCGATTATAGTAGCAAGGGTTAAAAAAAATTATGAGCACATTTTCATCAAAAAGCATCTTAGCTATATTAATGCTAAGCTTAATGGCGCTATCTGGCTGTGGTGCTATTCATACCTCGGTGGCGAAAAAAGAACTTGATGTGCAAACTAAAATGTCACAAAGCATCTTTTTAGATCCTGTAGCACCTGAAAAACGTATTATTTATGTGCAAGTGCGTAACACTTCCGATAAGCCAAGTTTATCGGTTGAGTATGGTATTAAACAAGCCCTGACTAATCATGGTTATAAGCTCACGGATAATCCGGAAGAAGCTCATTATTGGTTACAGGCGAATGTGTTAAAAGCAGGACGAGCGGATAAACGCTCAGATAAGTCAGGTGCCAGTGGCGCATTAACTGGTGGTGCTATTGGCTCTACCATGGGTAATGGCGATGGTAAAATTGGGATGGCCATCGCAGGTGCCTTATTAGGTACGATGATGGACGCGTCGGTTAAAGATATTTATTACACAATTATTACCGATATTCGTATTTCTGAGCGTGCTAAAGACGGGGTAACGGTGACTGAGTCAGATCATTCAAATTTAACGCAAGGAACATCCGGTAATAAACGGGTATCTTCGGTTGAAGATGTACATTGGAAACGTTATCAAACGCGTATCGTGTCTGTAGCCAATAAAGTTAATTTAACCTTTCCAGAAGCTGAACCTGCTTTAGTCAATGGTCTAATACAAAGCATTTCTAATATGTTTTAACTGATTAAAATGAATATAAGGCATATCGAATTTTGAATTCGACATGCCTTTATTTGCGTATAAAAAAATATCAGAGTAAATATGAGAAATAAGCACGTAGAAAATATTGAATCAATAACGCCAAACAAAGCATTTGGCTTATGGAGTGCTATATTTTTAGGTATCGGTTCTATGGTTGGTGCAGGTATCTTTATCGTGATTGGTGAGGCGGGAGCCATTGCCGGAAATTTAGTTGCAGTCTCTTTTATCATTGGCGGCATTATTGCACTTTTTTGTGGTTATTCACTGAGCAAGTTAGCGGTAAAATACCCAAGTCGAGGAGGAATTGTTGAATATTTACTCCATGGTTATGGTGAAGGTCTATTTTCGGGGACTTTAGGCATGCTATTTTATTTGGCGCAGCTAGTTACTTTAGCGGCAGTCTCCAAATCTTTTGGTACATACGCGGCAACCTATTTCCCCACAAACGATATTACCTTGTACACCAATATTTTTGCTATTGGTATACTCATGTTTTTTGTTTTAATTAACTTAATTGGCGCTGCAATTGTTGCTCAAGCTGAAAATATTATTGTGATCATTAAATTGGTGGTATTAATTATTTTTACTGTGTTAGCGTTGTTTTATATACAACCTGCTCGGTTATCGCTCGAGCACTCTCCTAATATGATTAATGTTTTTTATGCACTTGGTCTCACTTTTTTTGCCTTTCAAGGTTTTAGTGTCATTACCAATAGTGTTGAAGATATGGAAAATCCACAGCAAACAATGTTAAAAGCGATAGTGATGACTATTTTGCTAGTCTCTATTTTGTATGTTGGGATTTCTATTGCCGTGTTTGGCAATTTATCATTAGAAACCATTTTAAAAGGCAAAGACTACGCGTTAGCAGAGGCGGCAAAACCGGCCTTAGGTTTATGGGGCTTTAAAGTTATTGCTGCAACAGCTCTACTAGCAACAGCTTCGGCGATTAACGCGACTTTATATGCAGTCACTCAAATTAGTTATACCTTAGCGAAAGAAGGAAATTTACCTGAAGTATATGAATATCATATTTTTCATAATACCGAAGGTTTATTAATTTCTGCTTTATTAATTGTGCCAATGATTCTATTACTCGATTTGAGCCAAATAGCGAGTGTTGCTGCTATTGCCGTGTTGCTTATTCAAGGATTTACGCACACGGGGCATTTATTTAAATATAAAGAGACAGGGGCAAATCCACTGTTAATAACGCTGGCGGTGCTTGGGTCTTTTGGCGCGGGATTTTTTGCCATTGCATACACCTTGCGAGCTATGCCGAATTTAATTTATTTTATTCTAATTATTTTCTTTTTAGCGTTTACATTTGAAGTAGCTATGCGTTTAATTAAAAATCGCGTTATTGAAAAACAAATAGTTAGCTAAATTAAATAGACATAAAATAGTTTGAGGAAAACTGGATTATTTGTTTTTAAAGACTACATAAATCAGTTACATTAAATAAAAACAACAATAATAAAGAATTTTTTTGTTTACTTTGTCAATCGCTAACGCTATTAAAAAAACGCTCTCTCAGTATAGTTACTTACTCATTGCGGGCTTGCTGCTGAACAGCCTGATCATTTTTATAGTTTTTTTTCTCTATTCATTCAATCCTGCTACTCAGCGGTTATTTACAGTTGCTGAGTTATTAATTTCTCCCATTTTTTATATCTATATCAGCGCTAATATTAGTGTTGCGGCGCTTATCCAACAACGCTTTATGGCCAAAATGAAGCAGTCTTTAGCGCAAATAAAGGGCTTGGAAAAATGGTCAACAAAGCAGGGGAAATCATTAGAACTCTTACCTGAAAATAATACTATTTCAGTTGGAATTAATTCAGTAATAAAACAACTTAAACAAGCGAAAAATAACGATAGTAGAATTGAGCAAAGAATTCGCTTGCATCCTTTTTTAGATGAAGATACAGGTATTGGTAATAGGGAATTTTTTAACAATCGCTTAGATGCTTTTCTAGCAGAAGAAGACGCTCGTGGTACATTATTACTTATTCAAGTGAATGAATTAGAAGCAATTGAAGTACTTTACGGTAAACAACAAGTCATTATTTTACTCGACAGTGTAATACAAACTATAAAAAAACGTATTCAGGCAAAAGTTAATTATTTTCTCGCTAGACATTCTGAAGACGAATTAGCCTTACTGCTACCAAATGCTTATGTGGATGAAACTGAAAAATTAGCCAATACACTCATTAAAAGTTTATCATCGATAACTGTACCCGTGGGTATAAACAATGAAGAATTTATCCATATTGGTATTAGTTGTTTTAAATCACATCAAAACCCATATCAAATTTTAGCTGAAGCAGATATGGCTTTACGTTCGGCACAACTTCAGGGACCTTCTCAATGGTTTATGTTTGAGCGTGATGAAATTGATGATGAAAGAGCAAAAGGCTCGTTACGTTGGCGCACCTTTTTACAGTCGGCGATTGAAAAAAATGTTTTTGTTATATTTTTTCAACCAGTAATTTCCCCGGTAAATCAACGTGTTTTGCATTTTGAAGTTTTTTCGAAAATAAAAGACAAACAAACTAAATTTATCAGTGCAAGGGTATTTTTACCAATGGCACAAAAGTGTGGTTTATCAGTTGATATAGATTTGTTAGTTATTGAACAGGTATTTGCTGCACTTAATAAAAAATCAAATAAACACCAGCAGTGTAGTTTAAACCTTTCGGTTGATACTTTATTGTCGAACGATTTTATCGACAAATTTTTAGAAAAATTGGCACAACATCACCGGGTAAAAAATCGCTTGATTATTGAAATAAGTGAATACCATGTAGTTAGCCAATTTGTTGAATTACAACCCAAATTGAAAAAATTGCATGAAAGCGGAGTACAACTGATTATTGATAAGGTGGGACAATATTTAGTTAATGGTAGTTATTTAAAAGATTTACCCATTTTAGCCATAAAATTACATTCAAGCATTGTTTTGAAAATACATAAAAAAACTGAAAATCAAATATTTATTAATAGTCTTAAGGTGTTGTGCGATGAGAATAAGGTTGATATTTATGCGCTTGGTGTAGAATTAGAGGATGAATGGCAAACATTAAAAAAACTTGGTGTAAATGGTGGTCAGGGCCACTTATTTAGTGAGCCGGAGCCGAAGATGGTAGCGACCATTGATCCGCATCAATAAGTTTGCGTTCGGCTAAGCCGCCTAGTCCTTGCAAACCGCCTGTGTGTAATAATACAATTTTACTACCTGCAGCAAAATAACCTTGTTCTATTAAATCTAAAAAAGCTAATAACATTTTTCCTGAATAAACGGGCTCGAATGGTGTATTCGTTTCCTTAATAAATGTTTGAATTCGTTCACTATCCACTGGTGAAAATTTAGCATAACCGCCACGATGAAAATCTCCCAAAATTTGCCAATTGCTAAAATAACTAGCTGTTTTTGGTAAAAGATTTCTAACCTCGTTAGACAAATAGTCTTTATTATTTATGGCTTGTTTTAGTATGCTAATACCTATTATTTGATGTTGACCTTTATCGCCAACCACTAAACCCGCAAGTGTACCACCACTACCAACGGGTAATATTAATGCGTGATAATGTGTTTGATTTTCAAGCTCATGGCTTATTTCTGCCACGCCTGATAATGCGAATGTATTACTACCGCCTTCTGGTACAATAAAGCTATCGGGGAATCGTTGTTGTAATTGTTCAAGGTAATCTTGCTGGGATCGTTTTTGATAGGTTTTTCTGTCAACGAAAATAAGTTTCATGCCCCAGTATTGTGCCCAACGTAAAGTAAAGTTATTAGCGTATTGTGGTTCGCCTCGAATAATACCTATACTTTGTAAGCCTTGTTGTTTGCAAGCATAAGCAAGTGCATGAATATGATTTGAATAGGCACCACCAAAAGAAATTATAGTGGTTTTATTTAATTTTTTCGCTGCAATTAGGTTGTATTTAAGTTTTCGCCATTTGTTGCCTGAAATAATAGGGTGGAGTAAATCGTCGCGTTTAATCGCCACAAAAAGTTGATGACGCTTAAAGAGTGGATGTTGAATAACTTGTAATGGAGATTGAGTGTTCATAAATATTTTCGTATATATTGAGCATAAACTCTTAAAAAACTTGCGACTTCTATCTAATTAGAGATAATGTTGACATAATAAAATTCAATTGTAAGTAAGTTATTACGAGTTAATTCATTAGTGTGTTCTTAAACTACTTACTATTTCAAATAAAATTAAAATCAATGACGCTTATTACATCACTTGTTAACAAAGTTAGTAAAGCATTTTCAAAGCCGCAATCTGCCCATTTGTTAGGTATTTCGTTACGGCAAAATTCATTGGCTTATTGCTACATACCTCGAACAGAGAAACAACCAAATTCGGTTGTAAGTGCTAGTCGTTGCCAACAAATTGAAAATTTACAGGGTGATTTCGAAAATACGTTAAGTGATTTTGCTGAGCAACAAAAAGTACAAGGGCAATGCCAACTCATTTTGTCGGCAAGCCAATATCAAATAATTCAAGTTAACAAGCCTGATGTTCCTGAAAATGAAATTATTGGTGCTTTAAAATGGCAAATCAAAGATCTCGTTAGCTATTCTCCAGAAGACATGGTGCTAGATTATTTTTATGCGCCGAAGCAGCCAGACGGTACTGAAAAACTTAACGTTATTTGTTCATCATTAATGGTGCTTAAACCTTTGGTTGATCATTTAATTAATGAGGATATTTATCTTACAACGATTACTGTTGAAGAATTTGCGTTTGCGCGTTTGCTACCTTTTAGTGAAGATGCACAATTAATGCTTTGTCAGCAACCAGATGAAGAAATATTTATTATTATTGTTAAACAAGGGCGTATTTGTTTTCAACGTCGTTTGCGTGGTTTTGCTCAAATTGGCAGTAAAAGTGAAGAAGAATTGTCCTTTGGTGCTATTGATAGTTTGAGTCTTGAAATTCAAAAATCAACTGACTATTTTGAACGTCAGCTCAAACAATCAGTGATTAAAGCAATTCAGGTGATAATACCTATTAGCTGTGAAGAATATCTAGCCAATAAACTTGCTGAAAATACTCATTTAAGTGTTAACACGTTAGCTTTACCTGACGAATTTTCTTCATCACGACATCTCGCTGCCGCAATTGGCGCAACGATGGAAGATACAATGCTTTTCACTAATGAGGAGAATGAATAATTATGACTAATAAATATTCAATTAACTTATTACAATCAGAGCTTGTGCCGAAGAAACCGTTATTATCACTTAAGCGTGTAGTAAATCTTTGGGTTATAGTTTTAGTGTTAATGCTGATAGTCATGGCGATGGGGCAGTATCAACTAAGTAAAGTAAATAAATTAAGCACTCAATTAAATAATGAAAAAGCAAAAAAAATAGCACAACAAACTGAGCTTTCAACACAATTAAGCAGGCGAAAAACTGATCCAGCATTAACCGAACAATTATCGACTTTAAAGTTATTAACCCAAAATAAAAGAGTGTTACATGCTAATTTAACCGATATGTCAAAAACTTATGTGGCGGGGTTTGCGAAGGTAATGACACAATTATCAGATATTCATCAAGCAAACATTAGTTTAGAAAATATACTGATCAGCCATGATAATATAAGTTTTTCAGGTATTGCGCGTTCACCTGATTCTGTACCTTTATGGATGGCAGGATTCAGCAAAGCAAGTTTATTATCAGGTAAAACCTTTACTCATTTTAAGCTTACTGAAAATAAGCAACATTATACTGAGTTTGTTGTTAGTTCGAATAATCCTGCGGAGAGTAAATAATGATGCAATGGCAAAATTACTCTGACAAATTTTCATTATTAAGTATGCGTGAGCAAATACTGATTGCGGTTACTGGTTTAGTTGCTATTATTTTTATTTCGTTTTTCTATGGTATAGAAAGCACGTTTAATAATGTCGGTAGTGCTAATAAACATAATTCATCTTTAATGAATGAAACGCGCAACGTACAAAATACCATTGTTGAATTACAAGCGGCATTACGTAATGATCCAAATGAAAATTTAAAACAACAAATTACTCTGTATCAACAAAAATTAACCAAAATTGATCAATCACTTTTAGCGCTAACCTCTAAATTAGTCGATCCTATTCAAATGCGGTTAGCATTAGAACAGTTATTACGCATGCAAAAAGGGGTTAAGTTGGTTTCATTTGAAGTGTCTGGCGCGCAACCTATCGTTTCTCAATCACAGCAATCTGTTAATGACAACAGTAATACATTAACAAAGAATAACGTTAATGTTGATCATAAAAATTTAGAGAAAAAGCCTGCAAATTTAGGCTTATATCGTCATAGCATTAAATTAAAACTCAGTGGTACTTATTTTCAATTACGTGATTATTTAACGCAATTGGAAAACTTGCCTTGGAAGTTTTTTTGGGAAAAATTTGATTATCAATTAACAACTTATCCAAACAGTGAATTGAATATTGAGATTTATAGTTTAAGTCTGAAACAGGAATTTATCGGTGTTTAACTTAACAACTAAATTTATGACCAAAATACTCGTGCTGATTTCAAGCATACTCTTGTCGGCTAACAGTTTAGCGGCGAATGATCCAACCAAGCCTTTATTTAGTAATACACAAACTAATACGGTTAAAAGCAAATCTCGTTTGATTTTGCAATCAGTGATCAAGCGTAATAATAAATTGAGTGTGGTTATCAACGGTAAATTATTAAGTGAAGGTGACAAAATTTCAACTTATCGCGTAAGTCACATTAAAGAAAATCAGGTAAGCTTAATTTCAGAAGATAAACAGCTATTGTTGTCGTTGTTTTCGACAAATAAGTTTTCAAAAGTGGTGAAAAATTAAGATGAATACGAATCGAAAAAAAATACTTAACAGCAATTTTAGTTTTGTCAGTGATCATCAATCGCCACAGCATACAAAAATGAAGAACAATATAATAATGAAAAAATCAATAATAAGTCTGAGTATGTGCTCGTTAATTTTACTACTAGGTTGTCAATCTACGCCTCCACAACCGACAGCGGTTAAAGCGGCATTAGACGAAATGATCAGTAAAAATAATACCCCTAAAAAACATACGCCGTTATCGAGTATACCCAATTCAGTTCAGCAAGAATTAATGCACTTAAAAATGGGGCAAGCACGCAAAAATTTATTAGCGGAAAAACGTTTAGAAATAGCGGCAAGTGATATAGAAGCAAAAGATTTTTTTGCGGCGATTGTGTCTGATTCACCTTACAGTGTTGCCGTGCATCCTGATGTTAAAGGTAAGATCACCCTCAACTTAAAAGACGTTACGATTGATGAAGCGTTAACGGTTTTACAAGACCTTTATGGTTATGATATTCGCCGCGAAGGTAAGGTTATTCAAGTTTATCCTGCAGGTTTGCATACCGAAACACTGCCACTTAATTATTTATTTATTAAACGCTTTGGTTTATCAACTACAAGCATTAATTCTGGTGGAGTTTCTGGTAACGATCCAAACAGTTCAGGTAGTAGTGGCGGTGGAAATAACCGTTCTTCAGGGAGTAATAACAATTCAGGTAGTCAAGGATCGAGCAATGGTCAAAATGGCCAAAGTAGCCAACAATCACGAAGTGGTATTAATATTTATACCGAAAATGAATCTGATTTCTGGAAAGAATTAAAGAAAACACTTGAGTCATTAATTGGTAAAAAAGATGGTCGCTCAGTGATCATTTCTCCTCAAGCTGGTTTGGTTACTGTACGCGCTTTTCCTGAAGAGATTAAAGCAGTAAAACGTTTTATTAATCAATCAGAGGAACATCTTCGTCGCCAGGTTATTATTGAAGCCAAAATAATGGAAGTTACACTAAATGATGATTATCAACAGGGTGTACGTTGGGATGAAGTACTAGGACATATTGGTAATACTGATATTAATTTCTCTACTAGTGGAAATATTGCGGGTAATGCTATTTCGGCCTTGGTGGGTGGTACAACAGGTATAGCTTTTAAAAATAAAGACTTTTCTGGCGTTATTAGCCTATTGTCAACACAAGGTAACGTTCAAGTACTCTCTAGCCCGCGTATTACTGCAATCAATAACCAAAAAGCGGTAATTAAAGTGGGTGACGATGAATATTTTGTGACCAATGTGTCAAGTACAACAACAACAGGTACTGCAACGTCAGTAACGCCTGAAGTCGATCTAACGCCGTTTTTCTCTGGTATCGCTTTAGATGTAACCCCTCAAATTGATGAGAATGGTGAGGTTGTTTTACATGTGCATCCATCGGTAACCGTAACGGCTGAAAAAATTAAAACCATCACTTTAAGCGGTCAAAATATTGTGTTACCGCTAGCACAAAGTAGTGTTCGTGAGTCTGATACGATTATTCGCGCCAAATCAGGTGAAATAGTGGTTATTGGTGGCTTAATTGAAACGCGAAAAGTCGATAATGAGTCTAAAACTCCATTCCTTGGTGATATTCCATTACTGGGCGAGTTATTTAAAAGTAAAAGTCAAACCACACAAAAGAAAGAATTGGTGATTTTATTAAAACCTGTGGTTATTGGCCAAGATACTTGGACAAACCAATTACAAGATGCACGTGCATTATTAAAGCAATGGTTTCCGGAAGATAAAGAATAGTAGATATAATTCATGTATTTATATCACTTTGGTTTAACAGAGTTACCTTTTACTTTAACGCCTAATACAAGTTTTTATTTAGGCTTACAACCGCATGTTGAAGCGTTAGAGGTATTACTAACGGCGTTAAAAACGGGTGAAGGTTTTATCAAAGTGATTGGCGAAGTAGGTACAGGAAAAACACTTATTTGCCGTAAACTATTAAATGAAATACCTGATCATTTTATTACCGCCTATATTCCGAATCCTTATTTAAATCCTGATGAATTACGTCGTGCAGTTGCTAGCGAATTGGGTGTAAAACAAGCATTAAGAATGAATGTGCAATTGTTAACGCAACGTATTCAAGAGCGTTTACTCGCACTTCATCAACAAGGTCACTCCGTGGTGCTTATTTTAGATGAAGCGCAAGCGTTACCTGAAGAAAGCTTAGAAGCTTTGCGTTTATTTACTAATTTAGAAACGGAAAGTCGTAAATTATTACAAGTTGTATTATTTGCACAACCTGAATTAGATCAACGTTTGAGTGAGGCGCATTTTCGCCAATTACGCCAACGCATAACGTTTACTTATCAATTACGCGCAATGACCAATATTGAAGTGGGTTGTTACATTAACCATCGTATGAGCGTCGCTGGTTATAAAGGAGCTGCTTTATTTTCAGCTGATCTGGCCAAAAAAATTGCGATAGCAAGCAAAGGTATTCCAAGGCTAGTCAATGTGTTGTGCCATAAAATGTTAATGCTTGCATACGGACAGGGGCAATATCAATTAACCTTAAACCAATTAAATGCCGCGATAAAAGATACCGAAGACGCTAAATCACTGGGCGTAAGATTACCCATATTAATTACCGCAGGAGTTGTTACTTTGTCGTTAAGTGCTTATTTTATTCTTGTTCTGCTCAATATGGGGATGTCGTCATGAGTGTTATTAACCAAATGTTGAAAGACTTGGATAAACGCCAGCAAGACGAGAAAAACAATGTAACCACAGGCTCTGCTGTACAAATTATATCAAACACTAAACCTTGGCTTATCATAACCATTACCGTCGTTATTACGTTAGCGGTAATCTCAGTGGGTTATTTCTTTTATCAAAATCAACAATTAAAACATACAATAACGCAAAATAAACAAGCACCACAATCTCAATCTCAATCTCAAATAGCAAAGCCGCAAAAACTAAGAGAGCAGATCACTAACTCATTACGTCAGGCAAAAGGACTACAAAATGAGCATTTAACAAAACCTCAAAATGTGCTCGAAAAAATCGTACCGCAATCAAATGTAATTAGCTCAACTAAACCAAATAAGGCAATTAAGCCAATAGTACAAGAAGATAAATCAGCTCAACAAAAAACTGGTCAAATAAACCAAGATGCAAAATTAAACAGTAGCGAGCTCGAAACGAACCAAAAAACAGCAGCTGATACATTAGTTGTGGTTGAAGATAAAATGATTTCTCAACCGCCAAAACCGAGTATGTCGGTTTCTCGTAAACGTGTTTCAGCAGAGCAATTGGCAAAACAAAAAATGGCAAAAGCAGAAGAATTAATTATCGCCAATAAACCAAAATTAGCCGAAACTTTGTTTGAAGAAATAATTATGTTAACACCTAATAACAAAGCAGCGCGTAAACAACTTGCGGCATTATGGTTTGGTAGAAAAGCTTTTCAAAGTGCACTTAATTTGCTTTCGCAAGGCATTTCCTTAGACAAAACGGATAGTGAGTTTCGTTTAATGCAAGCTCGTATATACTTAAATCAGGGCAACAATGAAAAAGCATATCAAGTACTACAGGACTTTGAGCACTCTGACAATATTGAATATTTAGTGACCTTGGCAAATGTTGCTCAACAACTAGCAAAATATCAACAAGCTATTTTGTCGTACCAACATTTAGCAAACTTACAACCAAGCGAGGCACGTTGGTGGCTTGGCTTAGCAATGGCTTATGACAGTAATGGCCAATATAAATTAGCCATTACCGCTTATCAAGCGGCTGTTGAGCAAGGAAATTTATCAAAGAGTGCGTTGCAATTTACAAAACAAAGATTGCAAGAGCTAGAGGAATAGAACATGGCAGCTCCTAAATTAAAAATGCGATTAGGTGATTTATTGGTTCACGAGCATATTGTAACCAATGAACAACTAATGATGGCACTTTCCAGCCAAAAATCTACAGGCAGAAAGCTTGGTGATACCTTAATTGATTTAGGTTATATCGGCGAACGCCAATTGTTAGAGTTTTTAGCTCAACAGCTTGATGTCCCGTTTTTAGATATTAGTCACAATCGTATATCTAACGATGTTGCCGCTTTATTACCTGAAGTGCATGCCCGACGTTTAAGGGCGCTTATTATTAAAGATGAAGGCGATAGTGTTCTTGTTGGGATGAGCGATCCTGCCGACTTAAATGGCTTAGATCAGTTAGAACGGTTATTAGCACCTAAACGCATTAAACTCGCCGTGGTTATGGAGTCACAATTATTCGAAGCGTTTGATGGTTTATATCGTCGTACTGCTGATATTGAATCTTTTGCCAGTCAACTTGAAGAAGAATATGACCAATCGAGCGAATTCGATTTAGCATCAACGTTTGATGACGAAGGTGGCGACGCGACAGTTGGTAAATTATTACAATCAATTTTTGAAGATGCGGTACAAATGCGTGCTTCCGATGTTCATATTGAACCAGACGAGCATCAATTACGTATCCGTCAACGTATTGATGGCGTACTTCAAGAAAATCTCTTAAAAGAAAATCGTATTGCCAATGCAATGGTATTACGATTAAAACTGATGGCTGGCTTAGATATTTCAGAAAAACGTCTTCCTCAAGATGGTCGTTTTAATTTGAAGATTAAAGGTCATAGTATCGATGTCCGTATGTCGACCATGCCAGTGCAATACGGCGAATCTGTGGTTATGCGTTTACTTGATCAAACTGAGGGTATTTTATCATTTGATGAAACAGGTATGCCCGCTGATTTAATTGCTCGCCTACGCCATCAAATTACACGTCCGCATGGTATGGTATTAGTGACAGGCCCTACAGGTAGTGGTAAAACTACCACACTTTATGCTGCATTGAGTGAATTGAATAAAGCAAGCACAAAAATTATTACCGCCGAAGATCCGGTTGAATATCGCCTGCCACGTATCAATCAAGTACAAATTAACAGTAAAATACATTTAACTTTTTCAAGTATTTTACGCACAGCACTTCGTCAAGATCCCGATATTATCATGGTAGGTGAAATGCGTGATCAAGAAACCGTCGAAATTGGTTTACGTGGTGCATTAACGGGTCACTTAGTGTTATCTACCTTGCACACAAACGATGCCATAACCAGTGCTTTACGTTTAATGGATATGGGAGCAGCAGGATTTTTAGTGGGGTCTGCATTACGAGCAATTATTGCTCAACGCCTAGTTAGAAGGGTTTGTGATAGTTGTAGTGAACCTTATCAACCTGAAGAACAAGAAATGTTCTGGCTTACTAACTTAGTAGGCGATCGTGCTAGTAAAGCAGCATTCAAACATGGTAAAGGCTGTCAAAGTTGTCAATACACAGGTTATAAAGGTCGCATAGGGGTGTTTGAATTATTAGAATTGAATCAACCTATGATGATGGCATTAAAACAAGATGATGCTGAAGGCTTTACTAAACATGCCAATGCTCACGCAGGATTTAGACCATTAGCTCAATCAGCTTTTGATTATGCAGAACAGGGTATGATCAGTGTTGAAGAAGTGTTACGTTTAGTTGAAACTGTAGATGTATCAGGTGTTTAATAAGTATTTTTAGTGGTGATGTATTAGGTGATTTATGCAGCAATTAGTAGGTAATGATTAATTATGCCAACCTTTAATTATCTTGGTAGAAGTGCGGTTGGGGCGCAAGTGAAAGGCTCTGTACAAGCGGCGAATTCAACGGCGGTTGCTGAGCAATTAGCGCGCAAACAAATTACGCCAATATCAATAGTTGCAGGGAAAGATCTATCAAACGGTGAAGGTTCATTGGCGAGCCGAGATATTAAAGAAGTTTTTGGTTTAGAATCAGTGTCGTTAGAAGACTTGATCGTATTTTGCCGACAAATGTATGCATTGATGAAGTCAGGCGTTCCTATTTTACGCGCCATTAATGGATTAAGTGATTCAACCGGCTCTAATTTTTTAAAAAAAGCATTACTCGATGTTGGCTCTCAACTTGAGGGTGGTTTAGCACTATCAACTGCGATGAATCAACACGTTAAAATATTTCCCCCATTATTTATTGCACTGATCCATGTTGGTGAAAATACAGGTCAATTAGATACGGCATTTTTAAAATTATCAGGCTATTTTGAAAAAGAACTCGAAACTAGAAAACGCATTAAAGCGGCATTACGTTATCCAAGTTTTGTGGTTATAGCTTTGGTTATTGCCGTGGTTATTCTCAATCTTAAAGTTATTCCTATTTTTGCCAATATGTTTGCTAAATTGGGTGCTGAATTGCCGTGGGCGACTAAACTACTGATATCAAGTTCTAATTTTTTTCTCGATTATTGGCCGCACATGTTGGTTGGTGTGATGGTGATTTTTTTTGGTATTCGTCAATATTTACGCACCGTTGAAGGGAAATATCGATGGGATCGTAGAAAAATAAAATTACCTATTGTTGGCAGTATTATAGAACGTTCTATTTTATCTCGATTTTCACATAGTTTTGCCATTGTATTACGTTCAGGCGTGCCGATGACTACGGGACTAAGTTTGGTGGCCGACGCGGTTGACAATAGTTACATGAAAGCAAAAATACTGAGTATGCGCAGCGGTATTGAAAGTGGCGAAAGCTTGTTAAGAACTTCAGTTTCAAGCCAATTATTTACGCCGTTGGTTTTACAAATGATCGCCGTTGGTGAAGAAACCGGTCGTGTTGACGATTTATTAGATGAAGTGGCAGAATATTACGAACGTGAGGTAGATTATGATTTATCTACCTTAACAGCAAAAATAGAACCTATTTTAATTGCGATGGTTGCTGTTATAGTGCTGATTCTTGCCTTAGGTATATTTACACCAATGTGGGACATGATGTCGGCATACAAAGGTAAATAGTGGCGATGATAAAAAACAATATGAAACCTAATTAAAATGAGTAACGATGCGGTTAATAAACGTGAAAAATCACTCGGTGAAATGATTTTAGTCGTTTTATTATTTACAATATTAATGGCAACGTTTATTCATTATTTTTTTAAAAATGAATTACAAATTAACCAAGCAGGGTTTGCTAACTTAGAAAACAATTTTGCTAGCCAAGTTATTTTTATTCATAGTCAATGGCTAATGGATGGTAAGCCCGCACAAATTAAAGTGATTGATAAAAGCACGTTAGCAACTAACGCTAAAACAAAATTTATTGAAGTAAATAAAAAAGGTTGGGTAACCACTAAAACACTTAATTTACCCTGTAACGACATTTGGCAAAATGTTATGGCAATCCCCATGAAATTTGCAAAACAACCTGTGTCGGCAGTGCAATTGCAACGAAACGTAGGCTTGAATGAAACTGGTTTGAATGAAGCAATACCATTAATCTGTCGTTTTAGTATTGAATCAGGGCAATTTTTTGAATATTACACTCAAAATGGTAAAGTAATTAGTGCTAAATGAGTGACTTAAATGTATTCTCAAGGTTAAAATAAAGATAAATTAATTTTTTAGTTGTTATTGCTACTATTGTTTGAAAGATACATTGGTAAAAATTGGCAAAGATATGAGTAAGGTTGAGGTTGATATGATAAACGTGAAAAGTGAGATGAAAAAACAAGCAGGTTTTACCCTAATCGAGCTGGTGATCGTGGTCGTAATTCTCGGTTTATTAGCGGTAACAGCAATCCCTAAATTTTTAGATTTAACTGACAAAGCTGAAAATGCGAATATTGAAGGCATGGCGGGTGGCTTTGCCACGGCTATTTCGCTAGTACGTGCTCAATGGGAAGCAGAAGGGCGTCCAAAAAACGCAAGTAGTGTAAACTCGGTTGCCTATGATGGTACAACCTTAATATTAACAACTGAAAATGTGGCTTCAGGCATTCGTCCTGGCTATGTTACGGGCTTAACCACTGGCGAAACACTTACTACCTTTACTAGTACTAACTGTACTGAAATTTGGCAGAATATTTTGCAACAACCACCAACAGTGTCAACAAATATCGCTAATGTTAATAATGGTAGTGCGAGATACTTTGTTAGCCTTTCTGGCACAGGTGCCACAACAGAATGTCATTATTATTTAAAAGACACTTTAGCACGCGATGGTAGTGGTAATTTTGTATCACCTGGAACAAGTACCGCAATAGGTAATAGTTTTACATACCAACCTGCAACCAGCGCGGTTGTTGTTTACGTAAATCAATAATTTAAATTAACCCAAAATAAATAAAGTTTAATTTGTAAAGAGTAGGAAAATAAAAATGAGAAATATTAACAGTAAAAAACAACAAGGTTTCACCTTAATTGAATTAGTGATCGTAATCGTAATTTTAGGTATTTTAGCGGCAACGGCTGCGCCTAAATTCGTCGATTTAACTGGAGACGCAAGATCTTCTACGCGTACTGGTGTTGTCGCTGCAATTAAAGGAGCGCTCGCTATGGGGCATGCCAAAGCATTAGTTGCCGGAGTAATTGATGGCGAAGTTACTATAAATGGTAAGGAAGTTAATATTGTGAAAGGATATCCATCGGTAGCTGCTGATGCAAGCGCTGATGGCACTACCGGTAAGGCTTACAATATTTACTTTTTACTTGATATTGATGCAAGCTTAACTTCACAAACTCAAACAACCACCTCAGGACCATTAACGGTTACTGTTGCTAGTGATTGCACTGTGACGTTAGCTGACACCACAGATCAAAATGTTACTCCTTTACCTGGTGGAACAACTACGTGTTCTTAACTTTCTAGAGTTAGAAAAGCGTTAACAGCGCTTTTCTAATGTTTAAAACTTCGATTACAAATGAGAAAAGAGCTTTATATGAGAAATAAGGGTTTTACTCTTGTAGAAGTTATTATTGTTCTAATCCTTATCGGAATACTCGCTGCTACTGCGGCGAGCAAATTTACCGGTACCGATACCTTTGAAGCCTACACCTTTCGCGCCTCATTAATTTCAGCATTACGCTTAACTCAACAACGAGCGATGCAGCAAACCAACAATACTTTTTGTCATCAAATTGTCATTGAAAATTCTCGATATGGCGTTCCAGATAGAACCAACTGTGCAATAACCACTTTTCCCGCTGGTTGGCAGCCTGACTTCACTGGTTTAGTTGTAGAAAGTCGCTATAACATCACCTTTCAAATTGATGGCGTTGCAAATCCCAGTGCAATCACCTTTGATGGTATGGGGCGACCAGTCGCCAACGCAAGTTTAACTAATAATTGTGCTGGCGGTTGCGATATTACTATTCAAAGTAGTGTTGAAACCCTTAACATTCGTATCGAATCGGAGGGGTATATTCATGCTATTTGATTTCTATAATCTCAAAACTTCTTCGACTTCTATGCCAATAAGCGCGGTTAATAAATCGTTAGGTTTTACCTTAATTGAAATTATTATCGGCATTGTCGCCTTAGGCATTTCATTAAGTATTATTACCACCTTAATTGTGCCTGCCGAGCAGCAAAGTGCCGACCAAATTCATCAAATTAAAGCGGCAGAGTTAGGGCAGAGTATGCTCGATGAAATTTTAGGGCGTGCCTTTGATGAAAACTCAGATCATGCTGGTAGTGTGTGGCGATGTGATGAAACTACACCTGTGGTTAGACCAAGTTGCAGTCCAGTAGCCAGCTTTGGCGTACATGATGCAGGAGAATCAACGCGTGATACCTTTGATGATGTTGACGATTATGATGGCTTTAACAGTAAGGTTAATTCAACCAATCAAAACTTAGACGATGGTTATAGTAGTTTTACCATATCAGTTAGGGTTGCTTATGGCGGAGAAGCATTAGGGTTATCACATACGCTTGCCAAAAGTGTTACGGTAACGATCACCACCCCATTAGGTACGGCAATTGAATTTACTGGCTATAAGAGTAATTTTTAATGAAAACTTCTAGCGGCACCCTGATCGTAGGTCGTAGCTTGCTGCGACAACAACAGCCCATTTCTCGACAAAAATACCAAGGCTTCACCTTAGTTGAACTTGTTATTGTAATTGTTTTATTAGGTATTATGGCGACAGGTATTACGAGCTTTATCAGTTTAAGTACCCAAACCTACATTAATGTAGCCGACCGAGATGAATTAATTGCCAGCGCCCGTTTTGCAGTTGAAAGGTTAAATCGTGAACTTCGAAATGCAGTACCAAATAGTATCAGAATCGTTGCAAATGCCAGCATCCCAGTGTCAGATCAGTGCATTGAATTTATGCCTATTGTTGCCAGTACTACTTACCTTGACATACCTGTTGCTCCTGAGCCTCCTTCATCAACCATAACCGTAGTTCCATTTGTCGCAGCTGATAATGTAAATGATTATACTTGTGGTGTTGTGAATTATTGCTCTGATTTTGTCGCGGTTTACCCTATAACGAGTGATGACTTATATGGTTCACCAATAGACAACGTAGGAAAAGTTTTTTCTTTAACTAATTTCACGCCACCGCTATCAGCTAGTTCTGAATGGACTTTATCTTTTGCTGGCGGAGCTAAAACATTTGATGCAGATTCACCCACTCAGCGACTTTATATAATTAATCAGCCAGTAAGTTATTGTGTTAGTAATGGTAAGTTAACTCGTTATAACGATTATGGTATTGCTTCTCCGCCATCAACAGATCCTACTGCGTCAGGTGCAGGTAGCAGTGTTTTAATGGCTAACAATCTTGAGTTAATAGCTAACAGTGGTTTGCCATTTCGTTATAGTGCACCAAGCCTACAACGTAACGCTGTTGTACAAATTAAATTACATTTTAATCTTAATGGGGAAAAAATAGTGTTTAACCAAGAAGTGCATATTCAAAATATTCCTTAAAGGTTTATTTTGGATTAATCATTATTTTAAAACTTGTAATGTAAGAGATGCGATCTCGCAGCGAGTACTAGAACCTGCAACATTATTATTTTTACTTTAGGGATTTTTCGATTGGATATTCTTTTGAAAAGAAAAACATAGTATTTTCAATGGCTATGTTCCCTTTAGTTGTTGCTATATGTATAGTTGGTTGATTTTAAATCATATTGTAGGTCGCTGCTTGCCGCGACAAGGTAAGCTCATTATGCTTTGTTGTGCCTCGCTTCACTCGTGACAACCTACAATAAATTTTATTTAGCAACAGTTGTGTACAACATAGCCTTTTCAGTTAATATTTTATAACTGTTGTAAAAATAGAGTATCTCCAGCATTAGACCTCGCAATAGCGAGGTTTTTTGCTTTTTAAATCTTAATTTAATTGCATATTTAAAGGCTTAGCGTTACCTTTGCTGGTACAAGTTTTTTTATGTATGTAATACTTGATGAGCGATAAAAACCAATTAAGCAATAGTCGTAATATAGCAGCACAATTAATGCTCTTTACCCAATTAAATACAGCTAAAAGCAAGGTTGTAACTAAGTATCGAGGTAGTGCATTGATCATGGCGGTTTTTGTGATGGTGGTTATTTCATTGCTTGGCGCTACGATGATGGAGCTGCTCTCTACCAGTAGTGAAGGTGTTGCCCAAGAAGTGTTGGGTACACGCGCATTAGCGGCCGCTAATTCTGGCATGCAAGGACAATTACAAAAACTCTTTCCGCTAAATGGTGCTGCACCTAATTTTACTTGTCCTGCTGTACCTAGTTTACCATCGACATCGCCGCCCTATAATTTTTCCAATATTACTGGTTTAAAAAATTGTTCAGCGATTGTTACTTGCAGTAATTATGTTACCGGTAACGATGGCACTAAATATTATCGTTTAAAAAGTATTGGAAATTGTGGCTCTGGGTCTATGGTGGCAACTAGCGATAACATTGTACTTAGTAGCCGTACAGTGCAAGTTGAAGCGAGGAGCTTGTAATGTTTACTCGTTTTACCGCTTTTTGGTTTTTATTAATTATTTCTTTTTATTCTCAAATCGCTCTTGCTGCGTCGTGTAGTGCTGTATTTCCTTCGGCATTGCAAAGTAATCAATTAGGGTCGGGTAACGAGCTAACTAATATCCCAGTTAACAATTCAACCAATAATTTAACCGCAGGTACCGTGCTTGCTCGCGGTGATAATTTTTATGCAGGTTCTGCTTTAGGTAATCAAGATAGTGTTTCTGTTGGCGCTATTACTGGCAGTGAAACGACGGCAAGACTGTATTTTAGCGGTAGTGTTTCGTGGCAAAATGTTAAAATTAATGAATTTGGTAACCCTGAAGACTTAATTATTATTGTTGATGGTGCTTTGCACCTTACGGGAGGCAATACTGTAATCAATGCTATTATTTATGTTAAAGGGGCGGCTGATAGCAATACGATTACAGGCAATATAACCATAAATGGCTCGTTTACTGATTTAGGTGCAACATCTATTACCCATGCGAGTATAAATTATCAACAAAGTTATATAAATAATGCTGATTTTAATGGCATGTGTACGGGAGCTTTGCCTGTTGTTCCTTTGGCAAATTATCAGTTTGATGAATGTGCATATACAGGCAGTGGTAATGAAGTAGTAGATCAAACCACCATTTATTCTGGTACTAGCCATGGCGGGGTAAATACTAGCGATGTTAGCAAAATTGGCCGATCGCTTAATTTGCTTGATTATACTGATCATGTCGAAACGTCGATACCTTTACCAGCATCATATAGTGTTTCTGCGTGGTTTAAAAAACCAACCTCAACGTCTAATAGCCAATATTTTGTTCTTGGTGCAATGGGGACTGGGGGTGATTTACTTTATCTAGACCGGCTTAATGGCTGGAGATGGGGTGTGTACAATGGAGCAAGTAATATTGATGGTAGTTATTCGTTTGCTAGTTTAGACAGTAATTGGCACCATTTAACATTAGTTTATCAAAGCAATGTAACTAAACTTTATATTGATGGCGTTTATACAGACTCAGTAAATACCACACCTTCAGGAACACTTAAATATATTGGTACGTCTTTTGATGGTGTCAATACGACTAGCGCTCAGGGGTTTAGAGCGCCATTAGACGAGTTTATTGTTTATAATAATGCGCTATTAGCTACTCAGGTACAGTCTATTTATAACAGCCAAAGCATAGGTAATAATTATGATGGTAGTCAACGAGCTATAATAAGCTGTGCTACATTAATTACTAATTTTAGGCTAGATGAATGTGCTTATAACGGAACAACTAATGAGGTGGTTGATCAATTAGGCAGCTATGCGGCAACAAGCTTTAGTGGTGTCGATACTTTTGCTTCAGGTAAAATAGAACGAGCAAGTAATTTCAGTAATTATAGTCATCACCTTGAAACGTCGATATTGTTACCAACAAAATATAGTGTAAGTGCATGGGTTAAAAAACCAACATCAACTACAGATAGTCGCTATTTTATTTTAGGCTCAATGCAAGCGGGCGGTGATTTACTGTATTTAGATCGTAATAATAGCTGGCGTTGGGGCGTGTACAACGGAACTAGTAGTATTGATGGTAGTTATTCATTTGCTAGCTTAGACAGTAATTGGCACCATTTGGCATTGGTATATCAAAATAATGAGACTAAATTATATGTTGACGGCGTTTTTGTTGATTCAATAAATACTATGCCCTCAGGAACATTAAAATATATAGGAACATCATTTGATAGTATAGGTACGGTTAATGCTCAGGGTTTTCGTGCACCTATAGATGAATTTATGGTTTATTCTGGTGTGTTATCTTCTTCAGAAATAAGCACTATATACACAAATCAATTAGCTGGAAATAATCATGATGGTTCAACAAGAGCAGCGGTTAGCTGTACAATTAATATTGATCACTATCAAATAGAACACGATGGTAATGGCCTAACTTGTAGCGCTGAACCAGTAATAATAAAGGCATGTACTGATAACCTTTGTAATACTTTAAGTACTGATGCGGTAACGTTAGATTTTCAAGGAAATGGTACAACAATTAGTTCTCCAACCTTTACTGGCTCAACAACGGTTAATTTTAATCACACTGTGGCTGAAACCTTAACCTTGTCTGTAGCGAATCCAACTATTACGCCAACGAATGCTCTGGTGTGTAATAATGGTAGCACGACGAGTTGCGATATGGTTTTTGCTGATACAGGATTCAGGTTTTTGGTCGATGGTGCGGTAGGTAATATTCCAACCCAGTTGTCGGGAAAACCCTCTAATACTGGATATCACAGTGCGAGTTTGGCTTTACAAGCAATTAAAACAAATTCTGTTACGGGAGCATGTGAAGCAGCATTAACAAGTAATGTCGTGGTTGAATTGGCTGCAAAATGTACTAATCCAACAACGTGTGCAGGACAGGCTGTTAATGTGAACGGCACCAACATAGCAACGTTGGACAATACTGCTAGTTTAACTTATACCAATATTAATTTTGATTTTGGTTCCAATACTACTAATTCTGCTGGATTTACATTTACTTACCCTGATGCAGGTCGAGTACAGTTTTATGCTCGCTATAATATACCTGTAAATGGCTTACCATCAGGTAATTTTATGAGTGGTACTAGTAATGGTTTTGTCGTGCGACCACTAGGTTTTTATGTTGATGTTGTGGGTAATACAGCAGCGCAAACTGCCACGCAAGGAGTGTTTAAAAAAGCGGGTCAAGCATTTACTACCACAATAAAAGCTATGCAATGGCAATCTGGTGATGATACGAATAACGATGCTAAACCAGATTCTAATGCCTTACTAAGCAATAATATAGCCACCCCAAATTTTGGTAATGAACTTGCTGCAGAAAGTGTTGTGATAAGCAACAGCTTAGTTGCTCCTACCGGTGGAAATAACCCAGCGCTTAACAATAACATTTTTTCTAGTTTTATCGCGGGTGTTGCCACAAAAAGCAATTTGTCTTGGAATGAAGTTGGTATTTTAAAATTTGATGCAAACCTTGCTGACAACCAATACATTGGCACTAGTGATATTATTAATACGGTACCTTATGTTGGCCGTTTTATTCCCGATCATTTTGTGCAAACAGTGGTTACTCAAGGCACATTAACGGGCACTTGTGGCACGGGTAGTTGGGTTTACACGGGGCAAAAAGATGAAGCCACTCAACGTGAAGGGGCAATAAGTTATGGTACAGCGCCAACATTACGCATAACTGCTTATAATGCTAATGGCAGTACGGCAAGTGATATAACCAAAAATTACTCGAATCAAAGTACAACGCCTTCGGGTGAAAGCTTTATGCGATTGTTAAATACTGGCATAAGCATGACCACCCCCACGACTGATTTAAATCAAGCTGGTGTTACAACCACTACAACGTTGACTGGAACTATAGACGCAGGAAAATTAGTACAGTCAAGCGCTGGCGTGCTAGATTATACCTTAGCGGCTACTGATGATTTTACCTATACCCATGAGGAAAATGCTAAAATCAATCCTTATCAAGCTGAAATCCCGCTAGCTGTATCAAGTATAACCGATCAAGATGGTGTAACCGCTACTGCTACTGAACAAGCTGTACCAACGGGTGTTGAAATACGTTTTGGTAGAATGGCATTAGCAAATAGTTTTGGCCCCGAAACGGCGAATTTAGCACAGCCTTTATCAACAGAATATTGGAATAATGACAATTTTGTGATTAATACAGACGATAAATGTAGCGGCTTTGATTCATCAAAAGTCAGTTTATCAAACATTAGTTTAGTGCCGAATGGTTTAGCTGCTGTTGTTTCGGGTTTGTTTGTGAATGGTACTGATTCAACCATTGAATTAAAAGCAACAGGTGCAGGTAATCAAGGGCAAATTGGCGTGAGTTATAGTGCTTTTCCATGGTTACAATATGATTGGAAAGTTGATGGTACTTATATTGATCCCGAGGCTATTGCTACTTTTGGTTTATTTAGAGGTAACGATCGCGTTATTTACTGGCGAGAAGTCAATAATTAATAAAAAGCGTTATTTTTGCAACTTTTTTAATGGTTTTTACTCAATCTAATAGCCAATTTAATCCATACTCGGGTATGATTAGCAGATCTACAAAATAAACACATTTAATACATTAAAATTTACGGCTAACTTAGGGTTTAAGCGCTATTATATTGTGCTTAAACAACAAGCGGTAAATAGCTAAATCCCCAATGCGGATTTAATACATTTTTACAGGATATATCGAATCTATGTTTAAAAAATTACGTGGTATGTTTTCCAACGACCTTTCTATCGATTTAGGTACTGCCAACACGCTTATTTATGTGAAGGATCAAGGTATTGTGCTAAACGAACCCTCAGTGGTTGCGATTCGTCAAGACCGTGTAGGCGGCTCTAAAAGCGTTGCTGCAGTAGGTACAGCGGCAAAACAAATGTTAGGTAGAACACCTGGCAATATTGAGGCTATTCGCCCCATGAAAGATGGCGTAATCGCTAACTTTTTTGTGACTGAAAAAATGCTTCAATATTTTATTAAACAAGTACATAGCAATAATTTTTTGCGTCCAAGTCCTCGTGTATTAGTATGCGTACCTTGTGGTTCTACTCAAGTTGAACGTCGCGCTATTCGCGAATCGGCTCTTGGTGCTGGCGCACGTGAAGTGTATTTAATTGATGAACCAATGGCTGCAGCCATTGGTGCTGATATGCCTGTATCTGAAGCGACTGGTTCAATGGTGGTTGATATTGGTGGTGGTACAACTGAAGTTGGTATTATCTCTTTAAACGGTATCGTATATTCATCATCGGTACGCATTGGCGGTGACAAATTTGATGAAGCAATTATTAACTATGTGCGTCGTAACTTTGGTAGTTTAATTGGCGAAGCTACCGCAGAACGTATTAAGCATGAAATTGGTTCCGCCTATCCGGGTGAAGAATTGATTGAACTCGAAGTACGTGGTAGAAACTTAGCTGAAGGGGTACCGCGTAGCTTTACTCTAAACAGTAATGAAATATTAGAAGCGTTACAAGAACCGTTAACGGGTATTGTTAGTGCAATTATGGTGGCATTAGAGCAATCACCACCAGAGCTTGCTTCTGATATTTCTGAGCGCGGCATGGTTTTAACCGGTGGTGGTGCATTATTAAAAGATTTAGACCGTTTATTAATGGAAGAAACAGGTATTCCTGTTGTGGTTGCTGATGACCCGTTAACCTGTGTAGCACTTGGTGGCGGCAAAGCGCTAGAAATGATTGATATGCATGGCGGCGATTTGTTTTCTTACGAATAAACTGTGTTTTTATTTATTTCAACTTGAACCTGTTTCAGGATCTTAGGTTTTTAATCTTTTAGGTAATTTATTCATTGGAACCTATCTTTAATAATGAAGCAACACCACAACATCGCCTTGTGTTTGTGTTGCTTCTTTCTGCGCTTTTAATTTTTTTTGATCATCAACTTGGCAGTTTTGATACGGCTAGAGGATATTTACAGTCTTTAGTGAGTCCATTGCAATATATGGCTAACACACCTAAACAATTTATGACATGGGCTTCAGAGAACCTAACTACGCGCAGACATTTGGTTTTAGAAAATCAGCAGTACAAGATTAATGAGCTTAAATATACACAACAATTACAAGAGCTTAATATAGTTAAACAAGAAAATAATCGTTTACGTACATTATTAGCTTCGCCGCTACGTTCTAATATCAAAAAAATGGTCGCTGAAATAATTTCTGTGAATAACGACCCTTATAGCCATCAAATTGTGATTAATCGTGGTGCTAGTGACGGTGTATACGAAGGTCAACCTGTCGTCGACGAGCAAGGAATAATTGGACAAATTTTGCATGTCGGCACTACTTCAAGTCGCGTACTATTGATCACCGATTTAAGTCATGCAATCCCGGTAAGAATTAAACGTAATGGGGTGAGATTAGTGGCAACAGGAGCAGGTCGTTTAGATCGGCTTACCCATAATTTTGTTCCTCACAGTACCGACATTCATACTGGAGATTTATTGGTAACCTCTGGGTTAGGTGGAAAATTTCCTGAAGATTATCCTGTTTCGCGAGTAATATCGGTAAACCAAGATGAATCACGCCCTTTTGCCCGAGTAATAAGTGAACCTGTGGCTCAGATAGACAGAATACGATATTTACTATTGTTGTGGCCAACGAAAAAACACAGTGTATTTTCATCAAAACCTCACAGTAATCATAAGGCATCTACCTCAAAGAAACCTGCTGAAAAGACTCCACAGGACAATCACTAATGTTTGCTAATAATGGCATTATGATCCTTTTTACTTTATTGTTATCGTTAATGTTATCGATAATGCCAATGCCGATCACCGTTGATGCCTTTCGCCCCGACTGGGTGTTAATTGTAACTATTTATTGGAGCATGGCATTACCCAATAAAGTGAATATTTATACAGCTTGGATATTAGGATTTATTCTTGATGTATTGCTGGGTTCTGTTTTAGGTGTTCATGCTGCAGCGATGACCGTAGTGATTTATATTTCAGCGGCCAATTATCAAAAAATACGTAATTTTTCATTATGGCAACAAGCATTAATTGTTGGCGTATTAGTCGCCCTTTATAATTTACTTAATTTTTGGATGGAACATTTCTTAACTAATGTGCCCTTTTTAATTAGCTATTTGTATCCCGTGTTAACCGCTCTTATCGTTTGGCCTTGGGCTTTTTTATTGCTACGAAAAATTCGTCGTCACTTTACGATCCATTAATATGAACCATTTATTAGTCCTTGCCTCTAAGTCTCCGAGGCGGCAACAATTATTACAACAGTTGGGATATCAATTTAGCTGCCATAATGCAGATGTTGATGAAAGTATATTGTTGAATGAATGTGCTCAAGATTACGTACAACGCGTTGCAATAGCGAAAGCTAAAACTGTAAATACCTTATTATATAAGTTAAACAAAAATCGAGTTGTACTTGCTGCTGATACTAGTGTGGTAGTAGATGGTGAAATTTTAGGCAAGCCCGAAAATAGAAAAGATTGCCAACGTATGCTAACGCTATTATCAAACCGTCAGCATCAAGTGTTAACAGCTATTGCTGTTGCTCAGCAAGATAAGTTAAAAGTGCAATTAATTACAACGAATGTAACTTTTAAGTTGTTATCAAATCAGGAAATAATTCAATACTGGCAAACGGGTGAGCCGCAAGATAAAGCTGGAAGCTATGGAATTCAAGGAATTGCAGGGCAGTTTGTGAAAAATATTCAAGGTAGTTATTCTTCTGTTGTTGGCCTACCTTTGTATGAAACAGCAATAATTTTGTCAGAATTTGGTGTGAAAAACGCTATAAATAACAGCTAATTAACTAAAGAAGTATAAACAATGAAGAGCGGTGAATTATTAATTAACGTAACGCCAAGTGAAACTCGTGTCGCCTTAATTGAAAATGGCATGTTACAAGAAGTTCATATTGAACGAGAAGCAAAACGTGGCCTGGTAGGCAATATTTATTTAGGGAAAATTATTCGTGTATTACCGGGGATGCAGGCGGCATTTGTTGATATAAACCTAGATAAAGCCGCATTTCTTCATGCTTCTGACATTAATTCAAAGCTAATGTTGAACGCTAATTCCGCTGAAACAGAAAATAAGAATTCAGACGTAATTCCCGACATTCAAAGCTTAGTTCACGAAGGCCAATATTTAATGGTACAAGTGGTTAAAGATCCACTTGGTACAAAAGGTGCACGTTTAACCACCGACCTTACCTTACCTTCTCGTTATTTAGTGTTAATTCCTAACGCAAGTCATGCTGGTATTTCACAACGTATTGATGATCCCATTGAACGAGAACGATTGAAAAAAATTGTTACTCCCTATTGTGATGAAAACCATGGTTTTATTGTAAGGACTGCTGCTGAAGGAGCAGATGAAGATGAACTTAAACATGATGCTGAATTTTTAAGACGAGTTTGGGCGAAGGTGTACGAGCGTAAACAACGAAAACAAACTAAATTAGCGATATATCAAGATCTTTCATTGGCGTTTAGGATGTTAAGAGATTTTGTAGGTATTAAACTTGAGCGTATTCGAGTGGATTCAAAGTTAACTTTTGATCAATTACTTGAATTTACAGATGAGTTTATTCCTAACCTTACCTCTGTACTTGAATACTACCCTGGTGAACGTCCAATTTTTGATATGTTCGATGTTGAAGCAGAAATCCAACGCGCATTACATCGTAAAATTGTATTAAAGTCTGGCGGATCTTTGATTATTGATCAAACGGAAGCTATGACAACGGTTGATATTAATACGGGGGCTTTTGTTGGACATCGTAATTTAGAAGAAACCATTTTTAATACTAATATAGAGGCAACACAAGCAATTGCTCGTCAACTACGGTTAAGAAATTTAGGTGGCATTATTATCATTGATTTTATTGATATGATCGATGAAGAACACAAAAATCGTGTTTTACACAGCTTAGAAACTGCATTAGCTAAGGACAATGTTAAATTTAATATTCATGGTTTTTCACCATTAGGTTTAGTGGAAATGACGCGCAAAAGAACCCGCGAAAGTTTAGAGCATATATTGTGCGATGAATGTCCAACGTGCTCAGGACGAGGTTATTTGAAAACCGTTGAAACGATATGTTTTGCAATACTTCGAGAAATTGTTAGAGTCAATCGAGCTCACGACGCTGATAAGTTTATTGTATATGCTTCATCCATGGTTAGTGAAGCCTTAATTGATGACGAATTTCATAATTTAGCTGAGTTAGAAGTATTCATCGGTAAGCAAATTAAAATTCAAACTGAAGCCATGTATAATCAGGAACAATTTGATGTGATAATGATGTAATGATGTAATGATTAATTACACTTGTGCCACATTAAATTGTATCTATAAAAGAGAGTAAATGAACGTATCTAAACTACTAAGCAGTTGCTTAAACAAGCTTTATAAAGTACTGGCAATTACGCTGGTGCTTTTAGCTGTATGTATTAGTGGTTTACGTTTAATTCTTCCTTATGTTGAAAATTACCGTTTAAATTTACAAAATTACGTTAATGACAACTATCAACTTAATTTAGTTATTGGAAATTTAGATGCGGGGTGGCGTAAATCAGGTCCAAGTTTAGTCGCCAAAAACGTGAGTTTATTACAAACTGAACAAGCCAGTATTTTTATTGATCGTATTGATTTAAGTCTTGATTTTTGGGCAAGTATACGGGCCCGTCAATTTATGACTAACGATTTTACCTTGTCAGGAACTAAAATATTTATTGATAAAGATGCACTTGAAAAACAGCAGAGCATCACACTTTCATCTAGTTCATCATTACAAAATCAAAAAGCGACAATAGAAAGAGTTGTTGATTTGTTTCTTACTCAAATTGATCATTTTTCGGTAAGAGAAAGCCAAATTATTGTTAAACTTTCAGAAAAAAAACGTCATAATATTTCTATAAATCAACTGTCTTGGAAAAATAAAGACAACCACCATAATGCTCAGGGTGATGTTGTTTTTGGTAACCTGAGTACAAAAAACCTTAAGTTACAATTGAACCTTAATGGAAATAGTCAAAAAAATCTTGCGGGTACTGTTTATGTTGAAGGAAACAACATTGATATCACGCCATGGCTAGCACAAGTTATTAAAATTGATAATGAAAAAACTGATTCATCAATTAGTTTTAAGTCTTGGTTGTCTTTGAAAGAAGGTAGTGCTGAAAAATTTCAAGTACAGCTAGGCGACAATCATATCAATTGGCAATATAAAAATAAGCAACACAAATTAAGTTTACTTAAAGGGCAATTTAACACTAATTTTTTTGGAAATTTAAATCAATTTCAATTGCGAAGTTCCCCGTTAGTTTTTACTTTAGATAAAAAAAATTGGCAACCTATCACTGTTCAGCTTAATAACAGAGAGAAATTATTTACCAGCTACTTTTCAGGCATTCAATTACAAAATATAACACCTCTTGTACCATTATTTATTGCTGAGCAAAGTTTATTAACACAAATTTCTGAGTTAGATCCAATAGGTGAAGTAAGTGATATTTTTATTCAAAATCAACAAGGAAAATTTAATGTTGCAGCACAATTTAGTGATGTGTCTTTAGGTTATAGCGAAGGGGTTCCGGGAGTTGAGCATTTATCTGGGAGCTTTTTGTCTGAAGATAATCGCATGCAATTGTCGGTAAAAGCAAAACAAGGAAAATTAGACTTTGATAAACATTTTGTTAGAGCATTACCTTATCAATACTTATCGGCGGTTATTGATGGAAAATACGATCAATATGGTTGGCATTTTGGCAGTGAAAACTTAATTTTTAATTCATCAGAATTAGAACTAAACGGTAGCATTGGTGTGAACATTCCTAAAGAAGGTTTAGCCAGTTTGTCTCTATTTGCTCATCTTAATGATATAAAAGCACAAAATGCCCAGTATTATTTTCCTCATTTGTTGATGGGGGAAAGTTTAGTTAGTTATTTAAATAAAGGTATTGTCGACGGTGATGTTTCACAAGCCACAGTGCTGTTTAATGGGCCATTAGTTAAATTTCCTTTTGAAGATCATGCTGGCATTTTTACCGTTAATGCTGAACTTACCAACAGTACTTTTATGTTTGACAGTGAATGGCCAGTGATTAGAAACTTCAATGCTAATTTAAATTTCACTAATAATAGTATGCTAATTTCAGGTCGCTCTGGAGATTTGTTAGGCGTTGATGTTAGTGGCGTTCAGGCTGAAATTGCTGATTTAAGTGGCGAGCAATTACTTAATATTAATGCTGATATTAAACAAGCACAGCCTTCAGCAGTTAAAAGTTTAATGGCGCAAAGTCCATTAAAAAATACAGTAGGTAAAACACTTGAATTTATTACTTTAGATGATGTAGTAAACGGTAATTTTTCGTTAAAAATTCCGTTAAATGCGCCTGAAAAAACAATAGCAGCAGGTACAATTCAATTTCACAATAATAAAGTGTCATTAAAATCTCCGGCCATGGTTTTTGATAAAGTAAATGGCCAATTAAGTTTTGAAAATGACAAATTAGTTACCAAAAGCCTACAAGTAAATTGGCTAGGTATGCCAATAAAATTATCAATAAATGCGCAAAATAATAAAGATCATTATCAAACTGACATAGCTATAGATGCTGATTGGAATGAACAGCAATGGCAAGCACAAGTACCTGATTTATTACGTACATATGCTCAAGGTAATTTAGCTTGGCACGGTGACTTAACCATAGCGATGCCTGTTGAGGGGGATTTTTCTTATCAACTTGCAATTGATTCCAACCTACAAAAATTAAAATTAAACTTACCTACGCCTTATGCAAAAAATGTTAATGAAAAAATTCCATTGAGGGTGAATGTTAATGGTGGCATGGAGCAGTCGGTAATCGATACAAAGCTTGGTGATAAATTAAATTTTTATGGGGTTTTAGCTCACAACACGGCTAGTTTTTCACGTGCTCATTTAGTACTTGGAAATGAACAAATGTTATTGCCTGTCGACGGCTTTTATATAACCACCAACATTGAGCAGGCTGATTTTGCCCAATGGCAACCTTTAATTTCTAATATAATTACCAGTGTTGATCAATATTCGCAACAAACACTATCAACGAATAAGGCGTTATTATCTGTGCCTGAACGCATTAGAGGGAGCATAAAAAATCTTGATGTGTATGGCCAAACTCTCTCAAATGTTTCTTTTAATTTGTTTGATGAAACGCAGTGGTGGTTATTGCAGTTAAATGCAAAAGAAGCGCGTAGTGAAATTAAATTTTATCCAGACTGGTTTAAACAGGGTATTGAAGTTAATGCTGACTTTTTACATCTTACACCTGAAAGTGAATTATCCGTTTCAACACCTACCATCAAACAAGCAACTTTAACTAAAGTTGAAAATATTATTGAAGTGCCAATGCCTAACCAAGCGGATAATGATGAACTTTTTGCTAGTATACCTCCTGTAAAAGTACATTGTGAGAGTTGTAGTTACGGAAAGTTAGACTTTGGTACGGTCGACTTTTCAATAAAGCGCAATAATAAAGATTCTATAGTCTTAGAAAATTTCCTCGCTAAGCGTAAAAAAAATGAATTATCTGTAAACGGCAATTGGTTGCATAATAAAGAACAATCCCTCACTCATATTGAAGGTAAGGTGCATACCTCAGATATTGAACATGAATTTGAACAACTCGGCTTTGCCTCAGCTATTAAAGGAAGTGGTGGCACAGTTGGTTTTTCATTAGATTGGGAAAACGCCCCGCAAAATTTTACATTTGCTAACTTAAACGGTGATTTAAGAGCAAAAATTGATGATGGCTATTTAGCAGAAGTAAAAGATCAAGCACGGGTGTTTTCAATTTTAAGCTTAGGGTCTTTAGTTAGAAAATTAACGTTAGATTTTCGTGACATTTTTAGTGATGGTATGTTTTATAGCAATATAACAGGGGATTTTCATATTAAAGATGGGGTGGTTTATACTGATAATGCTAAAATGAAAGGTGCTGCGGGAGATTTAGTGATGAAAGGTAATACTTTGCTCACCACAGGAAAGTTAGATTATCGTGTATCTTACAAACCTAATTTAACTTCAAGTTTACCTGTGATTGCTTGGATTTCAACATTAAATCCAGTGAGTTTTCTAGCCGGTGTTGCTTTAGATAAAGTTTTTTCTTCAACAGTTGTTTCTGAATTTAAGTTTGAATTAACGGGTAGTGTAATGGAACCTAATTGGCGAGAAGTGACTCGCAAAACTCGCGATGTAACTGTAGGGAGAACAACACCGCCACAATTTATTGATAGTATTGCACCCACACAAAAAAAAGATGCAAATATTAATATTTATAAGCGTAAAAACACAAAAAAAAGTAAGGATAATTCTATTAAGCCATTAAACCCGTCTTCAAATAAACCACCATCTACATATCCCAAAAAAGTAGATAAAATCAAAGCTGATACTATTGATGGTTAGACTTAGTGCTGTGCAATTAACATCTACTCCGGATGTTAACGATAATCTTGAGCGTATCACCAAAATATTAGTTGATCTTGATCAGCTGCCTAAAGCGAAAGAGCATATTGTCGTATTACCCGAATGTTGTTTGTTTTTTGGTGGTAAAGATAAAGAGCAATTAATGCTGGCACAGCAAATTGCAGAAAACCCCGAAAATTTACTGATCAACCAACTAGCGCAACTTGCTATTCAATTTAATATCACCTTAGTTGCTGGAACTATCCCTGTTTTAGTTGAAAACCAAGGTGTTCAGCAGCGAAATAAATTTTATAATCGCAGTTGTGTTTTCTCTCCCGAGGGAAAATTACTTGATTACTACAATAAAATGCATTTATTTGACACCGTATTCCATGATAAAGCAGTTGATCATAAAGGTGAGCGCACAACGACTAATTACTGTGAATCAACCTATGCACAAGCGGGCGAAAAAGCGGTAGTCATTTCCACACCCTTTGCCAAACTAGGCCTCTCGGTTTGTTATGATTTGCGTTTTCCTGAATTATACCGTCAATTACAACAACAAGGTGCTGATATTATTTCAGTACCCAGTGCTTTTACCAAAGTAACTGGTTTAACGCATTGGCAACCGTTATTGCAAGCTAGAGCTATAGAAAATCAAGTGTTTATTATTGCAGCGGGTCAAGAAGGGGTGCATAAAAATGGTCGAGAAACTTGGGGGCGTAGCATGATTATTAGCCCTTGGGGCGAAGTTATGGCATGCCATGAATATGGTGAGGGTTTTGCTAGTGTTAGCGTTGATCTTGCCGAACTTGATAAAATTCGTGCTAAAATGCCAGTAGCCAAACATAATCGTTTTGTCGTCTCGTTAAAAAACGATAAAAACCAATAACTACTGACTAAAAGAAAACACCTACCTTTTTAGTTTAATTGAAGGACAAAAAATGAATATTGTTGAACAAAGCCTGTTAGCTGAGAGTCAGTTAGATAGAGATGTACTAACTAAAACTTTAGCGAGTATGTTTCAACATAAAATTGACTTTGCAGACTTGTATTTTCAATCTAGCCGTAACGAATCGTGGATGCTTGAAGATGGCATAATAAAAGAAGGTTCATATAATATTGAGCGCGGTGTTGGTGTGCGTGCAATTGCTGGAGAAAAAACAGGATTTGCCTATTCTGATGATATAAATGAACAAGCTTTAATGACGGCTGCCAACGCTGCAAGAGGGATTGTTGAACAGGGGGTGGTGAGTGAGATCCACCCCTTTTCTGTACAGTCTAATACCTCTATTTACCTTGATGTTGATCCGTTAGCGAGTTTAGGTCAAGAACAAAAAATTTCTTTATTGCACGAAGTTGAAGCGCATGCTCGATCTGTTGATAAACGTGTTACGCAGGTTATTGTGAGTTTGTCCGGTGTTTATGAAACGATTTTAGTTGCAGGTAGCGATGGTGCATTTGCAACAGATATTCGCCCTTTGGTTCGATTAAATTGTTCTGTATTGGTTGAAGAAAATGGTAAACGTGAACGCGGTAGTTCTGGTGGTGGTGCGCGTACCGATTATAGTTATTTTTTTGAAGTGCAAGGCAACAAAGCACGTTATTTTAATTACGCTGAAGAAGCGGTACGCCAAGCAATTGTTAATTTACACGCCATTGATACACCGGCTGGCATGTTACCAGTAGTATTAGGCTGTGGTTGGCCAGGAGTACTATTGCATGAAGCGGTTGGTCATGGTCTTGAAGGTGATTTTAACCGTAAAGGATCTTCTGCTTTTTCAGGTAAAGTTGGTCAGCAAGTAACGTCTGAGTTGTGTACTATTGTTGATGATGGCACGATAGCTAATCGTCGAGGTTCTATTTCCATTGATGATGAAGGAACCGCAGGGCAATACAATGTATTGATCGAAAAAGGTATTTTAAAAGGTTACATGCAAGACAAACACAACGCGAGCTTAATGGGCGTTAAAACTACAGGCAATGGTCGCCGTGAATCGTATGCTCACCTACCAATGCCAAGAATGACAAATACCTACATGCTTGCTGGTGAAAGTAGCCCAGAAGATATTATTAAATCAGTTAAACGAGGTATTTATGCGCCAAACTTTGCAGGCGGACAAGTTGATATTACTTCAGGTAAGTTTGTATTTACCACCGCAGAAGCTTATTTAATTGAAGATGGAAAAGTAACCTCGCCAGTAAAAGGGGCAACGCTTATTGGTAACGGCCCTGAAGCCATGAAAAAAGTGAGTATGGTCGGTAACGATTTAGCGTTAGATGCAGGTGTTGGTGTTTGTGGTAAAGATGGTCAAAGCGTACCTGTGGGTGTTGGTCAGCCAACCTTAAAAATAGATGAAATGACTATTGGTGGCACGCAGTAAATATTTTATAATTAATAAAATAGGTGCTAAAATATTAACAAGCAGGATCGGTTGTCAGAATTTTTTACAATTTGGTTTCGTTGTATTTTAATGTGATGTTAAGTATTTGTTTTATTTCGGGTATTTTTTTTTGGTGTGTAATTTGCATTGTAATTTGTATTGATGTAATTAATAAAGAAATAGATTCAAATATTAATAAAAGTTTGATAGATATTTATTCTATTTGATAAGTTAGGAAGTAATTAAATGAAAAAATTATTGGCTGTTAGTGCTTTATTTCTAGGAACCCTGTTGTCAGCCACTCAGGTTAATGCCTCTGCTACTTTTGATTTTCAGAAATTAACAGATAGTGATACCTATGGAAAAATCTATGGGGTATTGGCAAACGATACCTTGTTTGGGTCTGTCAATAATCGCAAAAACTCTGGAGAACAAGCGTTTAAGACATTTAATTGGACTAGAAAAGATAACATAAGTGGCAAAAAAATCACTTTAACAGCGTCCGCAACATTTAATGGAAGCGATGCATGGGCATACCTTGATCAGGGGAATGCTGGGTTAGGTGTTTGTCATCAGGGTTTAAAAACGGATAATAAAGGCGAAAACCAGTGTAATCCAGGTAGCGATGATAATGTTACACAAAATGAAATTCTAAATATTGCGTTTGATCAACGTGTTTCATTTAACTTCATTAACTCACTTTTCAGAGGCGCCAATCATGGTAAATTGACCTCTGGAAACATTGATTTTAGTATTGATGGTATATGGAATACTTACGATTTAGCAGCATCTACTGGATCTGGTTATATTGGTCAATATTTTTCCTTCAAAACCACGTACAATACACCAGAGTTTTATATGGATAATATGGTAGTTGCATCTGTTTCATCACGGCCTGCGACAGTACCTGAACCGAGTACTTTAGCTATTTTTGCTCTAGGCATGATCGGACTTGCATCACGTCGGGTTAAAAAACAGTCTTAATTGATTTATTTGACAAGTAAGTAATTTTATAAAAACACCATTCGCTAAGTTTGGTGTTTTTTTTTTGAGTATGATTTGTCTATCAGACTAGCTTATTTAAAAACCAACAGCTTGATGGGGTGCTTTAATAAAAGGTTGTGTCCATTGTCGCTAATCTGTTCTATTCAATTGCAAATAAGTATCAGAATTTACTTACCTATCTCAATAGCTGTTAGTGCGTGCAATTTGTGCATGGCATCAATATAACTCTATTAGGGGCTTAAAATATCTTTTCTTGAAGAAAGACTCACCCTAGATAGAACAAACCTTTACATTAACTTGCAGTGTAAATAGTTGTGGATATAGATCATCAGGGAAAGATAGTTTCTCTTTAAAGTGATTCGCTAAAGAGATTCTTTTAATTTTTTCGCTTCTTCTCTTCCTGTAAAGTTATCATTTGACGCTAATGCAGCATCTACCTCAATTTTAGCTTCAGCCTTTCGATTTAATTTATTTAACGCATAAGCGATATGATAACGGTTGGCAGGATCACTTGAATTGATAGAATAAGACTGTCTTAATAAATTCAGCCCTTGTTGAAAATTGTTCTGCAAACACAAAATCCAACCTTTGGTATCATAAAACGGAGCACTTGATGGATCTATATCCAACGCTTTATTACTATAATTTAGTGCTTTAACTAAATCGTTATGTAAATATAAATTAGCTAAATTATTATACACAAATTGTTTTTTAGGTAAATTTTCTACTTTTGCCAACAGTTCATAATGAATTTTAGCCTTTTCTTGTTCATTTCGCTCTAAATAGAAATCAGCCAACAAATTACGTTGAAAATAATTTTCAGGATTTTTAGTGATAATAGCTAATATCGTATCTTCAAAAACACGTTCACCTAGGTGGTTAGTTCTAGCCAAATTATACAATTTAATAGCAGCTGAAAAATAATTATTATCTAGTGTTAATGCATTTAAGTAGTGTTTTTGTGCGTTTTCAAAATTACTTTTCGCATATTCAGTATCACCTGTCAGTAATTGTATGGTGGCATTTTGAGGATTGCTTTTAAGTAATTCTTTAACTAGTTTTTCTGCTTTTATTAGCTGCTGCTGCGATAAATAAACACGAACTAATTCTATTTTTGAATGAATAAAATTAGGCTTAATTTCTAATGATTTTTTCAACGTGGCTTCAGCTTCTTGGTAAAATTTAGCGCTGCTTTGCATTTTGGCTAATACTAAAAGTGCCTGATAGTTGTCGCCCCATAACCCCAAAAGAAGGTTAAATTCACGTGCTGCAAGATCATATTTATTTTGGATAATATATATTTCAGCTTTTTGTTGGATGTATTTAGGCTCTAAAAAGAATTGTTTGCCTAAAGAGTTTAATTCACCTAAAGCGAGATCAAGTTTGCCTGATAATTTGTATAGAGTAACAAGTTTTTCAACAATTTCAGGATCACCTTTAGAGAGTTTTTTTGCTTTTAAAAAAGCTTCCAAAGCCCTATCAAATTTTTGTTGACCTAACAGTGAATCTCCCAATAAGGTATAAATAAGAAGACTGTTGGGTTCTTTGATTAATAGTTTTTCGGCTTGTTTTTGAGCTAAAACATAATTTTCTTTCAAGTATGAAATTTGTGCTTGGTTAAATTGCGCCTTGAGTGAATCAGGTTGTTTATCTAGAACATTTTGTAAAATAAGTTCTGCTTGGTCAAATAGATTTAACTCAATTAATACATCACTTTTGGTCAATTGAATATTTAAATCTGTTGGATTTTTCTTTAGTAAATCATTAACAACAGTGAGAGCCTGTTTTTGCTTATTATTTAACATATATAGCGAAATTGCTAAGTATTTTATACGTATTGTCTGGTTTGTACTGAGTTTGTCTTCAAAATAGGTTAGTGCTTCGGGATATTGTTTGTAATTTAATAGCACTTTTACTTGCAAGTAATTTAGAGCAACATTGTTACCGTAAATTTTATTCAAAGTAACTAGTAGGGTATTGCATTTAAAGGCTTTTTTATCTTGAAGGTAAAGATTGCATAGCCTTATAGCAGTAGGTAAGTCGTTTTCTACTAGGGTGATGTTTTTTTCAAGTAAATTGATAGCATCATAAGATTTGTTTTGTTTGAGGAAGATGTCAGCTAATAACAGAATAGCCTTTAAGTTGTCTTTTTTTGTTGCAATAAAGCTCAATAACTTTTTTTGTGCGCTTGCATAATTAGCCATCATATAATCAGTTAAGCCAGATATATATAATAATTCAGGCATTTCAGCCATAATTTTATCGGGAACTAACATTAGTTTTTGTGAAAGTTCATTATAGACATCATCGGCTAAATCATTTTTTTTAGAAATCGTATATAAACGTGCGTTAAGTAACATAATAAAAGGTTCATCTGGATATTTTGTTAAAATGTCATTAACAATTACCCGTGCTTTATCAAATTCTTTTAAATTAATATAACTATTAGCAAGTGAGCGACCTATGAATAAATTAGATGGAGATATTTTGTAAGCTTTTTCAATATACGATAAAGCTTCTTTGTATTTACCATCATGTTCAAATAACTGACCTTGGATAAAAAAATAGGTTGAAGAATTGGGAGCTATATTTTTTAATTCGGATAAATAGATAGTAACTTTTTTGATATCACCTTTTCGTAAATAAAAAGCTGCTAACCCACTTATAGCGTTAACATTTTTGGGTTGTATCGCTATTACTTGTTGATATTTTATAAGCGCTTTATCATCTTGTTCAGTATATTGTAAAGCTGACGCTTGTAATAAGATAAGTTCTATTTTGTGCTGTAAAGACAAACTTGTATCAGCTAAAGAGATAACTTTTAAGTACTCTCTTTTTTGGATGTAAGCTTTTGCTAGCGTTAAAGTTGTTAAATTGGCATCAGCACCAAGTGCCAGTGCTTCTTTTATATAATAAATAGCCGCATCAGCCTCCCCTTTTTGTAAGAGTACTTTGGCTAATAATATTTTTGAGGGTAAGTGAGTAGGGTCATCTTTTAAGGCATTTTTTAAGTGAATGAAAGTCTCATTAATTTTATTCTGATAAAAACTTTGCAGTGCCTTTTCATAGTTATCAGTTGATTGAGCATTAACTGAAGTAGAAAAAATAAAAAAGAACAAAGTAAAAAGAAAATATATTTTAGATAGCACACGAAACCCTTTAGCTATAATAGTAAAAATCTATTACATAATAGGGGAATTGTTGACAAAAAAAAACAATATTAAGAGACATCGTAAGTAAAGTTTTAAAAAATTAGTTATCGAATTTTGTACATATTCATTAGTTACTAAGTATTTCTTACAGACTAATGGGTATGTGATTTTATATAGACAAACAACTCTTGATAATATTTTGCTGGTTTATCAGCTTTGAACTCTTTGCTTGCTTGGCGAATGAGTTGACGCAATTTTTGTCTTTCCATCGATGGATTATCGGCTAATAGCGTTTCTATATCGTTATTATCGGACGTTAATAGTTCGGTTCTTATTTCTTCTAAGCGAACAAATTTGGCTGTTTCTTGCTGATGCTTGTTTGCCATAACGTCAATGGCTTGATGAATAGGAGCGAGATCAGTTTCTAATAATATTTTGGCGATATGCCTAATATGCCGACGAAGTGCTTCATGTTTATTGGCTATTTTATCCGCAACAACCATTGCATAGATTAAGTCGTCGGTTAAAGGTAAACGACTACGCTGGTGCTTAGACATTTCAACTAGTTCTTGCGCGAAATTTTGTAATTTATGCATCTCGCGCTTTATTTCGGACTTACTTTTTAAGTCTTCTTCTTCATCTATGCTAATAGGTGCTTTTTTTGTAGACGGTTTACTCATGTTTACTGACTTTGGTTTCTAGCTTGGGTTATTTAACGTTATTATATACGCAATTTATTGAGATTACTCAATCAAGTTAACAATCTATGTTATCCTTGGTTTATCTCCGATTATTTTACTATGAATAACAGAAAATCATGACAACAAAAGATAATATCCTAGTGCAATTTTCCCAAGTTAAAGAAAGCGTCGCAAAAGTACTTAGCTTAGCTGAGTCTTTAGGTGCAGATGGTGCTGAAGTCGCTATGAGTCGACAACAAGGCTTAAGCGTGGGAACACGATTAGGTGAGGTTGAAACGGTAGAATTTACGAATGATGGTGCATTAGGTATTACTGTGTATCAGCAAGGCAGAAAAGGAAGTGCTTCAACTGCAGATTTATCAGAAAAAGCGTTACAACAAACGGTACAAGCAGCAATAAATATTGCTCAGTATACTTCAGTTGATCATTGTTCAGGTCTTGCTGATAAAGAATTGTTGATGATGTCGCCACCAGATTTAGATTTATATCACCCAAAAGCAATCGCAACTGATCAAGCAATTGAAATAGCTAAGACATGTGAAGATACTGCTTTGGCGGTTGATAAGCGTTTAAGCAACTCAGACGGTGCTAATTTTTCAAGTTACAATGGTTTTCGAGTGTATGGTAATAGTCATGGTCAGCTTGTTGGCTATCCTAGCAGTCGTCATAGTTTATCATGCGTGATGATCGCAACTGAAAATGATGATATGCAGCGAGATTATGCGTATACAGTGAATCGTGATTTTGATTTGTTACTTTCCCCCGAACAGGTAGGAAAAGATGCCGCACAGGAAGCACTATCTCGCCTGCATAGCCAAAAATTGAAAACAGGAAAATATCCTGTGATGTTTAAGGCTGATATTGCTAACTCAATGTTTGGACATTTTATCGCGGCGATTAGTGGTGGTAATTTATATCGTAAATCTTCATTTTTACTTGATGCCATTGGTGAGCAAGTATTTCCTGATTTTCTATCTATTGTGGAAAAGCCATTTATTAAGAAAGCGTTAGCAAGTAGTCCATTTGATAATGAAGGTGTAAAGCCAATTGAGCGAAATATTATTGCCAATGGTGTACTAGAAAGTTATTTATTAACTTCTTATTCTGCTCGTAAGTTAGGGCTTACCACTACCGGAAATGCTGGTGGAATACATAATTGGCAAATATCTTCTAACGGCGGTGATTTTATCGCAATGGCAAAACAACTTGGTACAGGCTTATTGGTGACTGAATTAATGGGACAAGGAGTTAATGTTGTAAATGGAGATTATTCACGTGGCGCCGCAGGATTTTGGGTTGAAAATGGAGAGCTAAAATATCCGGTTTCTGAAATTACCATCGCAGGAAATTTAAAAGACATTTTTAAAGGTTTAGTCGCTGTTGGTAATGATATTGATTATCGCGGTAGTATTCACACGGGTTCATTACTCTTTGAGTCTATGCAAATTTCTGGCGCATAAAGTAAGAAACTTGTACTCTATGCGATTTAACATAAAAGCAATGAGGCACAATAAATCATCAATGATATTTGTGCTTTTTTGCATTGCTTAATGGTGTGATTTTTATGAACCAAGCATTAAAGTAGCTGTTCCTAAAAAGGCGAAAATTCCAACAACATCGGTGATTGTGGTTAACAATACACCACCGGCTAAAGCTGGATCTATATTCATTTTTTTCAATAGCAGGGGAATAGTAACACCGGCAATACCCGCAGCAGTTAAATTCATTAACATTGCAATGGCAATAACACCGCCCAGTATTAAATTTTGCTTCCAAATAGCGACAACTGTTGCAATTAACAGCGCCCAAATTATACCATTTAAAAAACCAACGGCGAGTTCTTTTATAAGTAATACTTTTGCATTGCTGTCACCGACATGACCTAATGCCATACCTCGAATAACTAAGGTTAAGGTTTGATTTCCAGCAACACCACCCATGCTTGGCACCAAAGAATTTAAAATTGCTAAAATGGTTAACTGTCCTAAAATACCATCAAATAAGCTAGTTACGGCAACGGCTAATAGTGCAGTAATTAAATTGACTCCTAGCCAAATAGAACGCTGTTGCGTACTTTTTATAACAGGAGCGAAGGTATCTGCCTCATCGCCTAAACCCGCCATACTCATCATTGAGTGTTCAGCATCTTCACGAATAATATCAACAACATCATCAATAGTAATACGACCAAGCAAATGACCGTTTTTATCGATAACGGGCGCTGAAAACCAATCGTGGCGTTCAAATAATTGTGCTACTTCTGTTAAAGGCATTTCAGCAGTGATCACTTCAACATTATTATCAATTAAGGTTGAAACATTGGTTTCTGGTTGTGAGGTTACTAAGGTTGATAATGAAACGGCGCCAATAAAAATGTCATTTCGGTCGACAACATAAAACGAATCAGTGGCTTCGGGGAGTTCAGCTTTAAGGCGCAAATAGCGCAACACAACATCAACAGTAACTTCAGGTCGCAATGTAATGGTATCTGTATTCATGATACCACCAGCACTTTCTTCATCATAAGACAGAGCAGTTTCAACTCTAGCTCTATCTTGGCTGTCCATCGATTTTAGAACCTCTTGGTACTCATTATCGGGTAATGTTCGTAAAACTTCAGCTAAATCATCAACATCCATCCCTTCTGCGGCAGCAGCAACCTTTTCTGGCAGCATGCTTTTTAAAATGCCTTTACGGACTTCTTCGTTTAATTCTTCAAGAACTTCACCGTGAAGATCAGGATCAATAAGTTTCCAAACAATGTTACGGGTTTTTGCAGGAGAAGATTCTAGGATCAATGCCGCATCATAGGCTGGCATATTTTGTAATAATTTTCGAACGTGTACGAATAAGCCGCGATCAAGAGCCTGATGGACTTGTTGTAAATGTTGCTGATTAATATCTTGTTCTAAGATTTCCGGCATATGAGCTCGATCCTGTGCCGTATATTAATAAAAGTAACTGAAACAATAGTTACAGTAGAAATTGCTAATAAAGTGTAACGTAATCAAGAATGTTTAACAGTAATTATATTAATATATTTTTTTTAAGGCTATTTTTTAGATCTAATAGGCTGTTTGTCATTCTGCCTCATCAAACTTGTCATTGATCAGTTTACAAACATTTTTTAACGCGATTTCTGCATCGTTACCCTGTGTTTTGATGGTAACTGATTTTCCTTGTCCGCCAGCGAGCAGCATTAACGCCATAATTGAATTAGCGTCAGCACTTTTATCCCCTAAATATACAGTTATTTGGGCATCAAATTTTTGTGACAATTGTGCAAGTTTAGTCGCTGCTCTAGCATGCAATCCAAGTTTATTTACAATGATTAAGGATTTTTCTAAATTAGGCATTTAATATAGACTTAATTAGGTTGAAGAAATATCTATGTCGCGATGACGGGTTTGAATATCTTCACGTTCTTTACGGAAGTTACTGGCTAATAATTCAGCTATATAAACAGATCGGTGCTTTCCTCCAGTACAGCCTATGGCTATCGTTACATATGTGCGATTATTACGTTCCAAATGGGGTAACCAAGTCATCATAAAACTATTAATTTGCCAAACAAACTTAGTCACAATTGGTTGGCTTGCTAAAAAATCTTTAACATCTTGGTCTAAACCTGTGCTTGTTTTAAGCGATGTTTCCCAAAATGGATTAGGTAAAAAGCGTGCATCGAAAACAAAATCAGCATCAGCGGGAATACCATGTTTATAACCAAATGATTCAAAAACTAATACCATAGCCCCTGTTTTTTTCCCTAAAATCCGTTCACGGACTAAATCGGCAAGTTGGTGTGGTGAAAGTTTACTGGTATTGATATATAAATCAGCACGACTAGAAACAGGCTCTAATAATTTTTTCTCTAATGCAATAGCTTGATCAAGTGCAATATGTTTTTTTATAAGAGGGTGTAAACGTCGAGTTTCGCTAAAGCGACGAATAAGATCTTCATCATTAGCATCTAGATATAATATGCTTAACTCAACTGCATTAGGTAAATAATCTATAATTTCTGAGGCGTCGTTAGGATCGTTTGGTAAATTACGTACATCTAAGCTTACCGCAACTTTGTCATATTCGTTAATTACTGTGTGAGTAAGTGCAGGGAGCAGGTTTACAGGAATATTATCAACACAATAATAACCTAAATCTTCAAGTACGCGTAAAGCGACTGATTTACCTGAGCCTGATCGTCCACTGACTATAATTAAATTCATTATTTTTTCTTATTGTTCTGTTGGATTTTCAACTTTGTTTGCTTCTATATTAATTAATTGAAACAACTGTTGATCGTTTTCACACTTTCGCATTTCTTTGGCAACTTCTTTGTTGCTAAATAGCTGAGCAATACTTTGTAATGTCGATAAGTGTTCTTTACATTGGGATTCGGGTACAAATATGGCGATAAAAATATCAACGTCACGGTTATCGATTGCATCAAATGCAATTAAATTGGAAGAGGTAGCAAATACAGCGACAACATCATTCCCTTTAGTTAATCTGCCATGAGGAATAGCAATGCCTTTACCAATGCCTGTACTACCTAACTTTTCGCGTTGCATTAAGCTTGCTAATAATTCTTGTTGAGTTAATTCTGTTATTTTAGTGGCGGCTACCGCACTTAAATGCTCAAGGATATTTTTTTTACTCGAGGCAGGAACTGCACATAATGTGCAGTCCTGAGATAAAATATCGGTTAATTTCATAATGACAAGTACAACTAATGCTGAGTTATTTTTCCTTTGTATTTTAATACTTGTCTATCTAACTTATCAACTAATGAATCAATAGCTGCATACATATCATTATTTTCTGACGATGCGTGAATTTCGCCGCCATTCATATGCAGGGTTGATTCGGCAATATGATTTAATTTTTCTACATTTAGAACAACATAAACATTATTGATATGATCAAAATGTCGTTCTAGCTTTGCAAACTTACTGGTAACGTAATCGCGTAATGAAGATGTTAATTCTATATGATGACCTGTTAGATTAATTTGCATAAGCTCAATCCTTATCGAGTGGTTAATTATAATAAACTTTTTCGTTGATTTGATGGCGGTATACCAAGTGATTCTCGGTATTTCGCTATGGTGCGCCGTGCGACATTAATACCTTGATCAGCAAGTAATTCTGTCATTTTACTGTCACTTAATGGTTTTGACGGAATTTCTGCAGCAATCAATTTTTTGATTAATGCCCGAATAGCTGTTGATGAACATTCTCCTCCATTTTCGGTACTAACATGACTCGAGAAAAAATATTTCAATTCATATATTCCTCGAGGGGTGTGCATGAATTTTTGGGTTGTTACGCGTGAAATAGTGGATTCATGCATTTCTACCATTTCTGCAATATCATTTAGTACCATAGGCCTCATGGCTTCAGGACCATGTTCAAAAAAGCCTTGTTGTTGTTTTACAATACAATTTGATACTTTTAATAAGGTATCGTTACGCGATTCTAAGCTTTTGATAAACCACTTTGCTTCTTGTAAATTTGAACGCATGAATTGACTGTCATTTGATGATTTCATGCCTTTGATCATTGAAGCATATTGTTGATTAATACCTAGTTTGGGTGCGGTATCAGGATTTAGTTCAACTACCCAACGACCATTTTTCTTTTCAACCGACACATCAGGAATAACGTATTGTTCATCACTTTTTATTACTACGTCGCCGGGTCTTGGATTTAAAGACTGAATTAAACGCATTATTTCACGAAGTTGATCTTCTTTTAAACGTGTTTTACGCATCAGTTGGCGGTAGTCGCGATTACCGAGTAACTCGATATGTTCACTAACGACCATTTTACATTCTTTTAGCCAAGGTGTTTGTGGATCAAACTGGTTTAATTGAATTAATAAACATTCAGGAACAGAGCGAGCGCCTACACCAACGGGGTCAAACATATTGATGCGTTTTAATACGGCTTCAATTTCATCTAACTCTACTTCACTGTCGCCAATACTTTCTAAAATATCTTCTGCACTAATCGTTAAATAACCAGAATCGTCAATAGCTTCAATAATTGCCGTTGCGATCGTTTGATCGGTTTCAGTAAATGGTGTTAATTCCATTTGCCAGCGAAGATGATCTTGAATTGAATCGGTAGTTTCACCTTGATAAACATTGTCATCTGTCGGTGCTACAGCGCCTGTATTTGATACGCCCGCACTGTATGATTCTTCCCAAGTAGTATCAATACTTAATTCTTCAGGAATATCATTTTTTTCAATTTCTTCAGTAGTGGTAATTTCATCACTGCTTGGCATTCCATCTTCACTGCCATCTTGTGAGTCATTATCACTAGTTTCAGCACTTGCTGAAAATGCTTCTTCAAGCTTATCCATTTCATTTTCGTTGTCAGAGGATGAAGTTTCGTCAACCTCTAATAATGGATTACTTTCTAAGTTTTCTTGGATTTCTTGTTGAAGATCTAACGTAGACAGTTGCAGCAGTTTTATTGCCTGCTGTAACTGAGGAGTCATCGTTAAACTTTGTCCTATACGGAGCTGAAGACTTGGGCGCATTTAGGTTATTATTTTCCCTATGTTATTATCATTATGTATGGCGACGTTTATTTATATTACAAGCACAAAGCTAAATTTTTCGTAAATATAGTTTGTGTTAAACCCATTAATTTCTGATGACCTATTCGCTTACTAACTATAGCGTGAATTGTTCGCCAAGGTATACATCTCTTACTTGTTTATTAGCAAGAATTTGTTCTGCAGTGCCATCAGCGATTAATTCCCCATGACTAACAATATACGCATGTTCACACACATCGAGTGTTTCTCGTACATTATGATCGGTGATCAATATACCTAACCCCCGTTGTTTTAAGTGTAGGATAATCTTTTTTATATCTCCAACCGATATTGGGTCAACCCCCGCAAAAGGTTCGTCGAGTAAAATAAATTTAGGATCAGCAGCGAGTGCTCTGGCTATCTCTACTCGTCGACGTTCACCGCCAGATAGGCTCATCCCTAAATTATTTTGAATATGACCAATGTTAAATTCTTCTAATAAATGTTCTACTTTTTCTTCACGTTCTCTTTCGGATAGCTGTTTTTGCGTTTGTAAAATAGCCATAATATTGTCGTAAACACTAAGTTTGCGAAATATTGAAGCCTCTTGTGGTAAATAACCAATGCCTTTACGAGCACGTTCATGCATTGGCTCAAGTGTAATATCTTCATTGTTTAAAATGATTTTACCTGCATCACTTGGAACTAAGCCAACAATCATATAAAACGATGTGGTTTTACCTGCCCCATTAGGGCCAAGTAATCCGACTATTTGGCCTGCATTAACTTGTAAACTTACGTTTTTGACAACACGCCGTCCTTTATAGGATTTGGCTAAGCCGTTAACTTGTAATGTCGATGTATTCATTGATTCGTTTTGTCTTTAAGTTGAGGCTGTAAAATTGTGGTTACTGAGTCATCGCTGTTAGTTTTACTTTCTGCCGTAAGTTGCTCAGTTAACGTATTGTAAATAATAATATTGCCACTGACTAAACTGCCTTCTTGGCTTACCGAAGCATTACCTGAAATAGTAATTGTATGTTTGGCAGGTTCATATTTAATTTGATTTGCTTTCAAATTAATGGGATGACCATCATCTAATAATTGTTTGAATATAGCGGGTTTTCCAGATGCAATATAAACTTTATTTTCAGTGTTTTCTTGGCTAACCACCTGAATAATATCCGCTTTAATTGATAAAGAGCCTTGAGTTATTTCTACGTCGTCTAAATAACTGGCAATTTTATTTTTTAAATCGCTAGCTTGACGTTTTGATTTAATAACAATTCGTTGTTCTATATCGGCAATTGCGCTATACGCATGCTCTAACGGTAATATTATTAATGCAGCAAGTAGTAATTTAGTTTTTAATTTTTTTATAGATAGTTTGTACATGTTCAGTTAATGTCATCTGTTTAGTGTTTAGGTCAACAATAAGGCCGGAGCCATACATGATAAAATCTTTTCCTTGAATCATTACGGTTTGATCAGAACTTATAATATTTGTATTCAAATCGAGTTCCAAATATTTACAGTTTATTTCCTTGATCAAACTTGTTTCATCTGTTGCAATAAGTCGTACTCTGCCTTCTAATATTACTCTATTATTACTATAGAGTGTTGCTTCTTTTGCACTAAGTTTCCATGGTTTACTTTTACTTTTGGGATATAGCGTATATTGTGGATATTCAAAATGCGTAAATTCTAAATTAGCGAAGTGTTCCATACGTTGCGCATCAATAATATGTGAGAGCTGGCCTTTTTTATTGTAAATAGTACTGGCGAGCGATTCGGCAATAAAATCGGGCTCAAGTTGTTGATCTATTGTTTTATCATGATTAACATTTGCGCTACGCCATTCAATGGCACTATATGTTATATAACACATTAATAAGACAAAAGCGGCGAGTCCATATAACCTTGTCATACGTATCCCATTTTTGTTAACGGTGCTAAATATGCGCTCATATACTGGCTCCACTAGCACTGGCGAGGGTATTTTTACATTGCATTATTACATCACATAATTCCCTCACCGCACCAAAACCACCACGTAAAGAGGTTACGTAATCTGCTTGTTGAATTATTTGTGGGTGAGCATCCTGCACCGCAACGCCTAAACCCGCTATGATAATACAGTCTAGATCGGGAATGTCGTCACCTATGTAGGCAATTTGTTCAAACGATAAATTAAGTGTTGCCGCTAATTGCTTAAGGGCAGGGAGTTTATTTTCTTGCCCCTGAATTATATGCGTTACATTTAAGGCATTCATACGATTTTTTACAATGTTTGACTGTCGGCCAGTGATTACTGCCACCTCAATACCACTTGCAACTAATGCTTTTATGCCGAAACCGTCTTTTGTGTGAAATGCTTTAAGTTCTTCCCCGTCATTACCTAAATAAATTCTACCATCGGAAAATACACCATCAATGTCACAAACTAATAATTGTATATTTTTTATTTTGTCAGCAAGATCTTTATTAATGTCGCCATAAAAGGTGGTTATTGCCATGGTTTATAATACTCCCGCTTTGAGTAAATCTTGCATATTCATTGCACCAATTAAATTGTCATGTTCATCAACTATGAGCAAACCGTTAATTTTTTTATCTTCCATTATTTTTAAGGCTTCAGCGGCCAACATATCACTCGTTGCTACACAAGGGTTTAACGTCATCACTGAAGCAATAGTATCGTGATGAATATCTACTGGATTAGCCAGTATTCGACGTAAATCACCATCGGTAAACAGTCCTTGTAGTTTGCCCTTGGAGTCAATAACGGCAGTCATACCTAAACCTTTTTGAGACATTTCTAACAAGGCATCTTTAATTAAGGCTGATGTTGTTACTACGGGTAAGCGATCTTCGCTGTGCATAATATCACTTAAGCGAAGTAATAAACGTTTACCTAAACTGCCGCCGGGGTGAGATAATGCGAAATCATCGGCAGTAAACCCTTTTGCATTAAGCAAGGCAACCGCTAATGCATCTCCCATAACTAGAGTTGCGGTGGTGCTTGATGTCGGTGCTAACCCTAAAGGGCAGGCTTCTTGTGATACTTGGATGCATATATGAACATCGCTGAGTTTAGCTAAGGTTGAGTTAACATTACTCGACATTGCAATGAGCTTGGCACCAATACGGCGTATAACGGGAACTATGGCTAATACTTCGTTGGTTTCACCAGAATTTGAAATAGAAAGCACGACATCTTCACTGGTGATCATTCCTAAATCGCCATGACTTGCTTCTCCTGGATGCACAAAAAAAGCGGGTGTGCCAGTACTAGCAAGAGTCGCAGCTATTTTCCCTCCAATATGGCCCGATTTACCCATGCCAATTACAATAACGCGTCCTTTACATTGATACATTAATTGACAAGCTTTTTCAAAATGTTCATCAATAAACTGCGTTAACTCCTGAATCGACTGTTGTTCAATAGTAATAACTTGCAGCGCTAATTCTTTAAAATTTTTCATTAACTATCAACCTATTAATTGGTTAGCTGGCTAAAGAGTAATATTTGATAAGCAATATAGCTTAATAACAGCAAAACACCTTTTAAACGCGTAATACGAAAAAAACTTTTATGGCGACTAAAACATAAGACAAATAATAATAAAGTGATCGCGATCATCACGGGTGCATCTCGACTTCCTGCTTCAGGGTCGATAGCACCTGGTGCAATTAATCCAGCAAAAGGTAAAACAGCTAAAATATTGAAGATGTTTGAACCTATAATATTGCCCATGGCTAAATCGTCTTCTTTTTTAAGCACGCTAGCGATACTGGCGGCTAGTTCAGGTAAACTTGTACCAACGGCAATCACCGTTAAACCGATGACTAAATCGCTAATACCAAATGTATGCGCAATAAATACGGCTGACTCAACTAAGTAATTTGAACTTCCTACCAGTAAAATAATACCAACAATTAACCAAAAAAGTGAGATTAAGGGGTTACTTTGCTCTTGAATTTCTTGCTCAGCTTCGGCAATCATCAGATCGTCTTCAACACTGTTGTCTAGGCATTGTTTTTTTCGCTGCATTAAGGCTCTGATTAATAAACTGCCAATAAAAACGAAAAAGCCAATCATCAAGATAAGACCTTCAATAAACGTAAAGTTGTTATCAAAAAGCATCCAAAAAGCGACAACGGTTAGCACTAAAATAAGGGGTAATTCCTGCTTTATTGTTGAAGACGAAACGACTAACGGCTTAATTAAAGCCGTAATACCTAGCACTAACGCAATATTCGTAATATTTGAGCCAATGGCATTACCAATAGCAGTATTTGGGTTACCATGTAATGAAGCGGTTGCCGCCACCATCATTTCGGGGGCTGATGATCCCATGGCAACTATGGTTAACCCAATGATCATCGGGGAAATACCAAAATTTCTTGCCAGTGTTGAAGCCCCATAAACAAATTTATCGGCACTCCAAACTAATATAATTAAAGCGATTAAAAGAATAAAAAAATGAATTAGCATTAAAAACTCCACAGTAGAAGTTAAATTGTCGCTGGTTGTCGATGAAAATAAAAGGATAATGATGAAAATAAGTGTAATTACTCGCAATTAAGCGTGAAATATAATCACATGATCGCTACTCTTGTCACGATAGCTGTAAATATAATAGTAAGTAGTAACCATATTCTAATTTTTAGAAGCCTTTTTCATTTGCCTTTGACAGTTTTATACATTTTTTTACGATTTAATGATCAAGTTTTTAATGAACAAATTCTTGCGCTCAGGTAAAATTGCGCGGTTACTCAATTCAAAAGAGCAATGATGCCAAAAGAAATGCCAAAAAAATCACTTAAATCAAATATTCTGGTTGATGTCCAAAATATAACCTTTAAACGCGACAACCGTATTATTTATGATGATATTAGTTTGTCGATCCCCAAAGGAAAAGTCACCGCGATTATGGGGCCTAGTGGCATTGGCAAGACCACTTTGTTACGTCTTATTGGTGGGCAATTGAAGCCTGAAACTGGTAAGATTTTATTTGATGATCAAGATATTCCCAGCTTATCTCGTCGTGATTTATATGAAACACGAAAACGTATGAGCATGTTATTCCAAAGTGGTGCACTTTTTACCGATATGACTGTTTACGACAACATTGCTTTTCCTATTCGTGAACATAGTCATTTATCAGAGGCGTTGATTGAAAAAATAGTATTGATGAAACTCGAAGTTGTGGGTTTGCGTGGTGCACGACATTTATATCCGAGTGAATTATCTGGTGGCATGGCGCGGCGTGCAGCATTAGCCCGAGCAATAGCCCTAGATCCTGAACTCATTCTTTATGATGAACCTTTTGCGGGGCAAGATCCTATTTCAATGGGCGTGATTGTGCGTTTAATTCGCTCGTTAAATGATGCATTAGGGTTAACCTCTGTTGTTGTGTCACATGATGTACCTGAGGTGATGAGTATTGCTGATTATATTTATATTATTGCGGAACAAAAAATTATTGGTCAAGGTACGCCTGCACAAATTACTGAGCAAACATCTCCATTAGTCCAACAATTTATTCAGGGTGAAGCAGATGGCCCCGTACCATTTCATTACCCAGCAAAATCTTATCAAGATGAATTATTAGGCAAAGGAGTCGATAATGCTTAATAGTTTTTTTGAAAAAATCGTAAAATTAGGCCAAACCACTTTAGGTGTAATTGGTGGTTTAGGACGAGCTTCGTTACTGTTAAGTTCTGCCTTAATGCATATTCCTAATCCTAAAAAAGGTTTTCCTTTATTTGTGCAACAGCTTTTCGCGGTTGGGGTGTTGTCGCTGTTAATTATTATTGTGTCGGGATTGTTTATTGGTATGGTTTTGGCCTTGCAAGGCTATACAATCCTCGTAGGTTATGGCGCTGAAGCAAGTTTAGGACCCATGGTCGCTTTGTCATTATTACGAGAATTAGGTCCAGTGGTTGCGGCTTTATTATTTGCTGGGCGTGCGGGTTCTGCATTGACTGCCGAAATAGGTTTGATGAAGGCTACAGAACAATTATCAAGTATGGAAATGATGGCCATTGATCCGTTACGACGTGTTATTGTGCCACGTTTTTGGGCAGGCATGGTTAGTATGCCTTTGTTAGCTGCAATCTTTTCGGCTATTGGTATTTTAGGTGCTCATTTAGTTGGTGTAGATTGGCTTGGTTTGGATGCAGGTACATTTTGGTCTGTTATGCAAAATCAAGTAGATTTTCGTGGTGATGTAGTCAATGGTATGATTAAAAGTGGTGTTTTTGCTTTTGTGATCACTTGGATAGCAGTATATAAAGGTTATGATTGTATACCTACCTCAGAAGGTATTAGCCGCGCTACAACAGCTACTGTGGTACAATCATCGTTATTGGTTTTAGGTTTAGATTTTGTTTTAACCGCGCTAATGTTTGCGCGTTAATTAATTATTAATAGTATAAAGGTTTGGTACAGACATGACGTCTAAAAAAGTTGAGTTTATGGTAGGTTTATTTGTTGCTCTTGGTATTGCAGCATTATTAATGCTGTCTTATAAAGTGGCAAAAACCGGTATTTCAGGTAATGATGAAACGTATGATTTATATGCGAAATTTTCAAATATTGGAGGATTAAAAGTACGTTCTCCTATTAAAGTGGGTGGGGTTGTTATTGGTAGAATTACCCATATTGATTTAGACAGTAAAGATTACACACCTAAAGTAACGCTCACTATTTATAAAAAATATAATAAGCTTTCAGACGCCACCTCAGTTTCTATTTTAACGGCTGGCTTACTGGGCGAGCAGTATATAGGTTTACAACCCGGCTTTGTTGATGAATCGGTTGAAATTTTACAACCGGGTGACTTTATAGAAGACACTAAACCAGCATTAGTGTTAGAAGAATTAATTGGGCAATTTTTATTCAGTCAAGGGAGCGGAGGATAAGCAGATGTATAAAACTATCATTTTACTAATACCACGATTTTTAATTTTATTAATGTTAGCGAATATTTCCTTTAGCGCTTCAGCAAACATTGATAAAAAAAATCCTTATCTTATGATCCAAACTGCGGCAGATCTCGCTTTTAAACGTTTTGCACGAGAACAAGTAAATATTCAAAAAGATCCAAATGTTTTAAAAACGATTGTGCGTGAAGAATTAATACCGTATGTCGATTATAAATATGCAGCATTTAAAGTGATTGGTAGCGGTAATCTTCGACACTCGACCCGTGAACAACGCGATAAGTTTGTGATTATCTTTCGTGATTATTTAGTTACTCAGTATGCACAAGTGTTTACTCGATATAATAATCAAAAAGTTATTTTTGAACCGGCAGCCGATTTTAGTGGAAAAAATATCTTAGCGGTTAAAACTACCATTATTGATCCTAAATTGGGTAAAATAGACATTGCTTTTAAAGTCAAAAAAAGTAAAAAAACCGGTGAGTGGAAGGCGTTTGATTTAATTGCTGAAGGCGTTAGTTTACTTGACAGTAAACAGGCAGAGTTAAGTAGTTTGATACGTCAAAAAGGCTTAGATTATGCTGGTGAATTACTGAAAGAAAAAAGCGAACAAGATATTAAAATACAAAAAGATGAAAAATAAAAAAACTCAAATCAAAACGAAAGTTAAACAAGTTAGCGTTGTACAATGAAAAAAAATTCAGTGGATCTCAACCTATCAATCAAAAATGATGTTTGCCTTTTGTCAGGAGACCTTACGCGTCATACTGTGCCATGTTTATCGGTTGAAAAAATTCAAAAGTTTTTGGTTGCCGATAAAGCAGTATTTGATTTTAAAGACGTTGAAAAAGTTGATACAGCGGGTCTTGCTTTTGTTTGTTCTTTATTAGAGCAAGCAAATGGTAAACAATGTAAATTAAGCTTAATTAATTTTCCTGAGCAACTAACTAAATTAGCCAAGTTAAGTGGTGTAGAAGAATTTTTACCGATAACTTAATTAGCACTAAATTTACCCCCTTATAAGGAGAAGTTCTTGGAACTTAGTGAAATAGAACAATTAATAAATGACGCACTAACGCTTGATGAATTACACGTTACTTTTGACGGTTCACAATGTAAAGTGATTGCCGTTGCCGATATGTTTGCAGAGATGAGCCGGGTTAAACGCCAACAAGCGGTTTACGCACCATTGTCAGCGGCTATTAGCGAAAATAAAATCCATGCAGTTACCATTAAAACTTTTACTAAAGAACAATGGAAACGCGACAAATTATTCAATTTATAAAAAAGCTGCGTGATCTCAAAAAGCATGTAATACTCAGCCTATTCTAACCCTTCTATTAATTATTGAGAAAGTGATCTATTTTGGACGCATTTAAAATTTCTGGTGGTACGCCACTCAAAGGTGAAGTCACCATTTCTGGCGCTAAAAACGCAGCCCTTCCAATCTTAATGTCAGCATTACTTTCAAAAACACCAACTACTTTTCGTAATGTGCCTAAGTTAAATGACATTTTAACTACCGTAAAATTGTTAACGCAGTTAGGCGCTAAAATTGAATGGTTATCTGATAATGAATTAGTGATTGATGCCAGTAATATTGATAATTGTCGTGCTGCTTATGATTTGGTTAAAACCATGCGTGCATCTATTTTAGTTTTAGGACCACTACTTGCTCGTATGGGACATGCCGAAGTATCGTTACCTGGTGGTTGTGCTATTGGTGCCCGTCCAGTCAACTTGCATATTCAAGGGCTTAAACTGATGGGCGCAGATATCGACGTTGAAAACGGTTATATCATTGCAAAAAATAGTGGTCGTTTACAAGGTGCCACTATTTTTATGGATATAGTAAGTGTGACAGGCACCGAAAACTTAATGATGGCGGCGAGTTTAGCCGAAGGTATTACAATTATCGAAAACGCTGCTCGCGAACCTGAAATTGTTGATTTAGCTAATTGCTTGAACAGCATGGGCGCCAAAGTAAGTGGCGCTGGTACCGACACCTTAACGATTGAAGGTGTTGCCGAGCTTCACGGTAAAGAACATCGCGTAATGCCAGATCGCATCGAAACAGGCACTTTTTTAGTGGCTGCAGCGGTAACACAAGGCCATATTAAATGTTTAAATACTGATCCTAGTGCGCTTGAATCAGTGTTAAGTAAACTTCAAGAAGCGGGCGCAGAAATTACTACGGGCAAAGATTGGATCGAACTTTCAATGAACTCGTTGCCTAAAGCGGTAAATATTAAAACGGCACCGCATCCTGCTTTTCCAACCGATATGCAGGCACAATTTGTTACCTTAAACGTCATTGCTAAAGGCACCGCCACTATTACTGAAAATATTTTTGAAAATCGTTTTATGCATGTGCCTGAATTACAACGCATGGGCGCAGATATATCACTTGAAGGCAATACTGCGATTACTCAAGGTGTTGAAAGTTTACATGGCGCGCAAGTTATGGCGACTGATTTACGCGCATCGGCGAGTTTAGTGATTGCGGGCTTAGTGGCTAAAACTGAAACCCAAGTTGATCGCATTTATCATATCGATAGAGGTTATTTACACATCGAAGATAAACTGCAAGCATTGGGCGCTAATATTAAGCGGGTAAGTTTGTAACACCAGCATCCGAAAAGTAACAAGTAAATGTTAGTGAATATTTATGCTGAGTGGTTAAATTGATTTAACCACTCACTAAATTGCTCTATAGGTAATGGTTTTGCAATAAAATATCCTTGTGCATTATCACACCCCATTGTTTTGAGTAAATCCCAAATTTCTTGATTTTCAACGCCTTCTGCAATTACTTCCATATTTAGGTTGTGGCCTAGCATAATACAGGTTTCAACAATCGCTTTAGACTCAACATTGTTTAACATGGTCATGGTAAAAGATTGATCTATTTTGAGCTCAGTAAACGGCGCCCTATGTAATTGAGAAAGTGAAGAATAACCTGTACCAAAATCGTCAATAGAAAGTTGAAATCCTTTAAGCCGTAACCTCGTTAATATATCTAACGAAGTGGTTAATTCTCTCATTAATTCAGTTTCAGTAATTTCTAGCATTATCATGCTGGGATCAATTTCACTTTCGCATACTAAATGCGTTAATTGTTCTGGTAGAACGAGCGAGGTAATATTTTTTGCTGAAATGTTAATTGAAATTTTGATTGATCTTCCTGCTGATTTCCATAATTTACTTTGCGCAATGGATAAGCGAATCACTTCTTTGGTTAGTTGTTCAATTAATCCAGAATTTTCAGCCAAAGGGATAAATTGGTCGGGAAATAGTAAGCCATAAATAGGGTGTTGCCAACGAACTAAAGCTTCAACGCCAATTAAATGGTTATTCTTGAAACTAAGCTGTGGCTGATAAAAAAGCACTAATTGATGTTCACTAATTGCTGAGGCTAATTCAGCTACGTTTGGTATGTATGTTTCAGGTGAGGGGATGTGATCTTGGGTTAGTAGTTCAAGAGATGTTAAATCGATTTTTCCTAATGAGGTAGAATCAACTGCTATTTGATTAGAATGTTTTGTTTTTAATTCAAAGAGCATTCCCATCAATTTTGTAAAGTCAATGGGCTTTGTTATATCACAAATTACGTTTAAACCGTACTCTTTAGCAAGTTGTAAAGCTGAATGTAAAACCCCTTCATCATAACCACTCATTAATAATAATGGACAGTTTTTATTTAGTTTAGCAAGCTTTCTTATTACCTCTACACCATCTATATCTGGCATTTTGAGATCAAGTAAAATAATGTCATTATCAACAAATGTGGTATTTAAAAAGTCATAAGCATTTTGAAAGGTGATTGTTTGAAATTCGTCGCAAGTGTAAGCGGTTAATAAATCGCATATTTGAATATCGTCATCAACAATAATTAAACGTGATATTAATTTTTTTTCTATGTGATTTTCGGTGTTACTTTTTGTGTGATTTACCATCGCTGATACCATTATTTATTGAGCTATCAAGTGTTTATTGTCTAACTGGTTCCGTATGTTTATCAATAAGGTGTTTGAAATATAGGGTTTTGAAATTACAGTAATATCCTTATATTTTTTACTGAAAACATTTGTTTCACCTTCAAAACCACTAGCAAATATAATGGGTAAAGTAATTTTAGCAGCGCGAATTTTATCAACCAATTGATAACCGTTTATGTTAGGCATAATAATATCAGTTAGTAATAAATCGATAGACTCTTTTTCTAAATAGCCAAGTGCTTCACTAGCACTGTTGGCGTTGTAAACAGTATAGCCGTTATTTTCCAAAATTGTTTTTGCCAGTAAGCCTAAAGCGGGTTCATCATCTACAACGAGAATGGTTTCATGACCAGTTAAGTTAGTTGCGTCTTTGTTGTTATTTTTATTGCTGTTGCTGTTGCTGTTGCTTTTGGGAAAATAAAAAGTAAAAGACGTGCCAATATGGAGTTCTGAATATACATTAACAGAACCTTTGGATGCTTTAACAAAACCATACACTTGAGATAATCCTAAACCCGTACCATCAGTACCTTTGGTGGTAAAAAATGGTTCAAATATATGTGCTTTAACTTCATTATTCATACCGCTACCGTTGTCAGTAATGGTTAGGCAAATATAATCAGCTGCTACTAAATCGTGCTGTTTCGCTTCAACAGCTGAAAGTGAAATATTGTAAGTTGAAATAGATAACAGCCCTCCTTGTGGCATCGCATATTTAGCATTAATGCATAAATTTAATATGGCATCATCAAAGCCGTTAAGATCAATATTCGTAGTCCATAAATTGTCCGCCAGTTGATATGAGATGGTAATTAATGCCGTTAGTGATTTTTCCAACATGGGTTTAATCGCATTGAGTAAATCGTTAATGTTAATCTCTTCGGTTTGGGTGTTTTTCTGTTTTGAAAATGATAATAGCTTACGTGTTAAGTCACTACCGCGCTCGCTCGCTCTAATAATTTGCTGACAATATTTTGCTAATTTGGGTTGCTGTTTCAGTTGTTGCTCCAATAATTCACTAAAGCCTAAAATAACCCCTAAAATATTATTAAAATCGTGAGATATCCCACCCGTTAGTTTACCTAGAGCGTCCATTTTTTGAATACGTTGCATCGTATTTTGTTGTTGTTTTATTTCAGTTAAATCATGACAAGTGCCTACGTAGCGTATATCGCCATTTTCATCAGGTGATAATTCGGCAAGGGTAAGTCTTATAGGGAATTCTTGTGAATTTTTTCGTAAAGCAATAACCTCTCTACCATTGCCAATAATTTTCGCTTGTTTGGTTTTTTGATAGTTTTCAATGTAACTATTGTGCTTAACTGCCGTTGGTTTTGGCATAAGTAAGCTGATATTGTTGCCAATAAGTTCTTGCTCATTATAACCAAACAATTTAACGGTAGACGAATTTAGTGATAGTATTTCACCTTTACCATTAATGGTGATTACTGCATCAACCATAGAGTTTAAAATTTCTCTGTTTTCTTTTTCTTTTGCCGCTACTCGAGTGAATATTTTATTTTCTTCAGTTATGTTTTTAAATATAGAAACGGCGCCAATAGCAGTGTTTGAATCATCTTTAATTAAGGCGTTGTGCCATTCTGTTAATATCACTCTATTTGATTTAATAATGAGTGAGTTATAATTTATTGTACCGCCTCTTTCTGCTAATAAATCATTACACGTTTGAATTACTTGTTGTTGTTCGCTTTTGGGCACTAATTGATCAACAAAATCCATCTTTTGTAATTCACCTAAGCTATACCCTAGTATCTTTTCTGCGGCTTGGTTACAGGACTGTAACTTAAAATTTGTATCCCATTCTAGTGAAGCAAGAGGTGATTGTTCTTTATAAAAATTTAAATGCTGATACGTGGTTAAGCTTTGCTTACGTAGTTCTTGGTGTTTTAATTCGCTGGTGATTTTAGCCGCGAATATTTTAATAATATCTATGTAGTAGCTAGTTAAATTGATGGGGTGATCAAATAATAAAACCAGCGCCCCAATGGTATGATCTTCTAAATTGTGTAGTGGAATACCTAAATATCCTTGTATATTATTTTCTTTAAGCCAAGTATCTTTGGTGAATAAGTTTTGAACGTTATTAGGGAAATAGCAAAAATCATTGTTAATTATTTGGCTAGAAGGGCTTTTAGTTATGTTATATGAAAAATTAGGACATATCTGTTCGTTAATACAATAAGCAAGGGTGTCCATTTGCTCTGGATTTTCATCATTAATTACACTGATAAATGCATGTGAACTTTCAAAAAGCATCGCAACCTGTGTGATGGCGAAGTTATAAAAATCGGATCCTGAATGGTGAGAAATAGTTTGAGCTAAAGCTGAAATATTATTTATTGCTGTTCGTTGTTCTGTGATGTCAGTCATCGAAATTAACGCAATATTTTCTGTGCTATTGTTCAATAAAATTGCGTTATAATTGACATCTTTAATGTTACCTTTTTTATCGACTATTTTGGTAATAAATGCAGAAAGCTGTTTACTCGTTTTTAGTATGTTAATAGCTTTTTGTAGATCATTTTTACTTTTAAATATGTTTTTATCTAAACCTTTTTTAGCTAATAAATTATCTTTTGTATCGCCTAACAGATCACAAGCATACTTGTTAATATTTAAGCGCATACCCGTATCTAAATTAACAATTTTAATTCCAACTGGTACTAATTCAAAAATGGAGTTGAATAATGCTTCATTTTTCAATGATTCAACCATTAATTTCTTTATAGGTGTTGCTTCATCAAAAAACACCAAAATTATTTCGATTCCATTTTTAACAACACATTTTTTATGGGCGTTAATAGAAATTTGTTCACCTTGTTTACTTATTAATTGAGTTTCGATATTTTGAGATGTCGCGTTTATTTTGAGTGTTGAAAATAATCGTTTAATATTTTCATTGTCAGCTGCTGAAATTAACGATATATAGTTTTTAGTATAAATTTCAGTCATTGAATATTGTGTTAACTTACAACAAGCATTATTCGCTTGAATAATATTTCCTTGACGATCACAAACTAATATAGCGGAAGCTGAGTGTTCAAAAACGGTTTCAGCATACCTTTCTGTGCTGTTTGACTGATCATTGTATTGTTTTAAATATAAAAACAGGAATAGGGCAGAAATACTTAAAAAGAAAAATTCAGAAATATGAATGTTATTTAGAGAAATGCCGGTTTCTAATGCTGAATTAGCATTATTATCATAAGCAACAGCCCACAGAAAACCGATGATTAAATAAACAAGGGTATATTTAATCGCTTGCACAATACTATTTCTCTTAGTTGCTATTAAAAATTTATTGTTTGAATTAGCCAAATGTTACCCCTAAGCTATTTAAGTATTTTATCCGTTGATTTATTTCATTGGTTTCTGTTTCAACGTTTAAAGCTTGTTGTAAATTGTTTTGTGATGCGTCACTAATATTAGCAATATTTTTACTTATTTCTGCGGAAACCATGCTTTGCTCTTCTGCCGCCGTTGAAATTTGAATGGCTAAATCTGAAATATCGGTAATATTTGCGTAAACATTATTAACAATAGCTTGTGCATTAATAGTGTCTTTTAAACACTCTTGTGCGTTATCGTTTCCTTTTAACATGGTAGCCGATAAAGATAATAACGTGTTTTGAATTTCGTTAATTGATAAATGAATTCGTTCTGTAGCTACCTGAGTTCTATTTGATAATGCTCTTACTTCATCAGCAACTACCGAAAAACCACGACCGTGTTCACCCGCTCTTGCCGCTTCTATTGCTGCATTTAAAGCTAATAAATTAGTTTGATCTGCAATACCTTGAATTTCTTGCATTACATGACCTATTTTTTCGGCTTCTTGGGCTAATTCATTCGTTTCTGTAGCTGAGTTTGAAATTTCTTCTGTGAGAATGGTCACTTGCGAAAGAGTTGTTTCCATCGATGTAGATGCTTCTTTGCACAGTGCATGAGCCACTTCAATTTTACTGGAAGTAGTTTCAGTATTGCTAGCGACTTCATTGATTGTAGCTACCATTTCTTCTACAGCAGTGGCTACCTGATACAATTCTGCCGTTTCATTTTCTACACCTTGTTTAGATTTTTGAGCTGCATCAGATAGTTTTGAGACATCATTAGATAAGCTACGAGTGCTATCAATAACCCGACCAAGAATTGTCTTTATTTTTCCTTCAGAAACTTTTAAGTGAAAATCAGCTATTCCTCTTTTTTGGTTGCCACTATAAATGTACCGAGAAACACTGTCATAGTTACGCATTAAGGATGAAAAATATTGTGGAGTTGTTATTAATTCATTTTTATAAAAAATAAAAGGTAAAAATATAAAGGCGATGGCACTTAATGGGCTATAAAATGTCGCGGCTAAGGTTAAAATACACGCTAAAAAATAGCTGCCAGACTTAAAAACAAGAGTATCTAAACCGCGCGTTAATTTATCTCCCTTATTAAGTTTTTTATAAAGTAGTTCAGCCTTTTTTTTATAGTCAGCACTAAGGTTTGATCTTACCGATTGATAACCGATTAATTGATTGTTTTCATAAATGGGTGTTACAAAGGCGTCTACCCAATAAAAACGACCATCTTTACAACGATTTTTAACCGCACCACGCCAAGGTTGTTCCGCTTTAAGATGATCCCATAAATCTTTAAAAGCAGCTTTAGGCATATCGGGATGACGTACTATATTGTGATTTTGCCCCACTAATTCATTAAAGCTAAAACCTGAAATTTTACAAAATGCAGCATTCGCGTAAGTAATAACACCTTTAGTATCTGTTGTTGAAACTAAATCTTGATCATTTGAAAAAGTAACTTCTTCATTTAGTAAATTTGTCATTACATTTTTAGACATATTATTAACACCCCACTTAATATGTAATCGATAATAAACAATATTTATTTGCATGCAAACGATAATAACGATATTGTATTTCATTGAAATCGATAATAACACTATTATTACATGTGGTTAATCTATATAAACCAATTATTATTAATTTATAAAATATAGCTAAGTTAAGGTTTTTAAGAGTGAAGTCATCAGTAAAGCTATTAACTCCTGCACAAGCTGCAGAATTATTAAATGTTTCGCCAATCACGATTCGTTATTGGGCAAAAGAAGGACGCTTAAATTTTGTGACTACCCCCGGCGGGCACCGACGATTTGAACGTGCTGAAATAGAAAAACTGTTAGATACGAAAATTGCACGTAACATTCAAGAAACGATTGTTATAGTGGAAGATGATAAGCAGCATGCCGACTTATTGGTAGAATATATTGCTGTTTTATATCCTGATATCAAAGTATATGTCGCTTATAATGGTTTTGAGGCGGGTACTATGATTCAGGGTTTTCAACCTAACCTTATTTTTTTAGATTTAGTAATGCCCGATATTGATGGGTTTACTGTATGTAAGCAAATAAAAGCAAACAAAATGACTAAAAACATTCCCGTTATTGCGATGTCTGGTTATTCTGATCAAGAAACAATTGATAAAATTTTAAAAGCAGGCGCTAGTCATTTTTTAGTAAAACCCATTAAGTTGTCTGCTTTAAAAGATGCCGTAGATATCGAGTTGCATAGAAATGAAAGCTGATAGCATAGTTCAATAGAAGTTCAATAGAAGTTCAATAGAAGTTTATATGAGTATAAATAACCTTCGATTTTCTTAAAAAGCGCTTAACTATTTTGATAGTTAAGCGCTTTTTTGTTTTTATGGCTATGATTAATTATATTAAATAGATAGTAATCTGACAGGTGTCAAAATTAACTTGTCTTTTGTGATAAAAAGCAGTAAATTTTATCAACTGGTTTGACCAATACACTACTTAAGATTAAATAAGATTAAATAAGATTAAGAGAAGAATATCATTATGACCACAGCTGAAATTGCAAGAAACATAGCAACGCCTTATCCGCATTTATTGGCGCCTTTAGATTTAGGTTTTACCACCTTAGCCAATCGAACATTAATGGGCTCTATGCATACGGGGCTTGAAGAGGAAAAAGGGGGATTTGAAAAACTCGCCGCTTTTTATGAAGCGCGTGCTCAAGGTGGCGTTGGCCTTATTGTTACCGGCGGTGTAAGCCCAAATGCGCGTGGTCGCATTGCCCCCTTTGGTAGTGAAATTAGCAAATTTTGGCATGTTAATAAACATAAACAAGTCACCGCTGCGGTGCATAAATATCCCACTAAAATTTGTTTGCAGCTTTTACATACAGGGCGTTATGCTTATCATCCATTCAGTGTTGCTCCTAGTAAAATAAAATCGCCGATCACACCGTTTACGCCTAAAGCAATGTCAGTTCGCCAAATTAAAGGAACCATAAATGATTATGCTAATGCGGCAAATCTAGCGGCAAAAGCGGGTTACGATGGCGTTGAAATTATGGGATCAGAAGGTTATTTAATTAATCAGTTTTGCTGCATCCGAACTAATCACCGTACTGATGAGTGGGGTGGTAGCATTGAAAATAGAATGCGTTTAGCCATTGAAACGATTAAAGCGGTACGTAGTAAAGTTGGTGAAAAATTTATTATTATCTTTCGATTATCAATGCTTGATTTAGTTGAAGGCGGCAACAGTTGGGATGAAGTCGTTACTATGGCAAAAGCGGTCGAACAAGCTGGTGCAACGTTAATTAATACCGGAATTGGTTGGCACGAAGCTCGTGTACCCACCATAGTTACTTCTGTACCAAGAGCAGCTTTTACTTGGGTTACAGAGCGCATGAAAAAAGAAGTTTCACTCCCTTTAATAACGACAAATCGCATTAATACTCCTGAAGTCGCTGAGAAAATACTTGCCTCAGGGCAGGCTGATATGGTGTCAATGGCACGTCCTTTCTTGGCTGATGCTGATTTTGTGAATAAAGCGGCAGCCAACAAAGCGGATGAAATAAATACCTGTATTGGTTGTAATCAAGCCTGTTTAGATCATGTTTTTCAGCAAAAACGCGCTTCTTGTTTAGTTAATCCCGTTGCATGTTATGAAACAGAGTTAACGTTTGCTAAAACCAATCAAGCGAAAAAAATTGCTGTCATTGGCGCAGGGCCGGCGGGTTTAGCGTTTAGTGTTTACGCAGCAGGGCGAGGTCATCAGGTTGAACTATTTGATAAAATTAGTGAAATTGGTGGGCAATTTAATGTCGCGAAACAAATTCCTGGTAAAGAAGAGTTTTATGAAACGCTACGTTATTTTAAAAAACAGTTAGCCTTATTAAATGTACCTGTTCATTTAAATAATGAACAAAGCGCCCAAAGTTTAATTGATGCAGGTTTTCATGAAGTTGTCTTAGCAACAGGTATAAAACCGCGTCAGCTCGATATTAACGGTATTGATCACCCCAAAGTATTAAGTTATTTACAAGTATTGCGCGAGAAACAAACCGTTGGTAAAAAAGTTGCGATTATTGGCGCAGGCGGTATTGGTTTTGATGTGGCTACTTATTTAACTGAGCAAAAATCGTTAACGACGGATCTAGATGCATGGCTTAAAAATTGGGGCGTTGATAAAACCTATCAACAAGGTGGTGCATTATTAGATCATATTGAACATGCCCAATCGCCACGTGAAGTTTACTTACTGCAACGTAAAACCACCAAAGTGGGTAAAGGTTTAGGGAAAACTTCTGGTTGGGTACATCGTGCCAATATGGTTAATAATAAAGTACAAATGATTGCAGGGGTTACTTATAAAGCGGTTACCGATCATGGTTTACTTATTGAAATTGAGGGTAAAGAAAAGTTATTAGAAGTTGATAATATTATTATTTGTGCGGGCCAAGAGTCGAATCGAGATTTACAAAATGCACTTGAAACTGGCAATGTTAATGTGCACTTAATCGGTGGGGCTAATGTAGCAGCTGAGTTAGATGCTAAACGTGCTATTAGACAAGCAGCAGAACTGGCAGCAAGTATTTAATTATTTCCTACAAATAATTGAGCAGTCGTTACTCTTGTTGGTAACGACTGCTTCACAGCCGATCGGTAAGTATTACTATAAATAATGGGTGAACTTTATATTGAACTCATAAATCATATATACTTAGCGCTCCAATTTTTAATAGTCAGTTAGTGAGCAGATCTTTAGTGAGTAAACACCGTAATATTCTTGTAAGTGCTGCCGATATTAATATCTTCAATTCAGCCAAATCCTATAAACAGCAATTACTAACACTTATCGCTGGAGCGAAACAACGTATTTTTATCACTGCATTATATTTGCAAGACGATCATGCGGGTCAAGATATACTCCATGCTTTATATCATGCAAAGCAACAAAACCCTGCTTTAGCGATTCATGTTTTTGTTGATTTTCATCGTGCTCAACGTGGCTTAATTGGTGAAAATGAGCAATTAGGTAATCGCACTTTATACTTAAAACTAGCTGAGCAGTATGCAGATATTATTAATATTTATGGTGTTGCTGTTAAACGAAAAGAGCTGTTTGGTGTACTCCATTTAAAAGGTATGGTTTTCGATGATCAGCTTTTTTATACCGGTGCTGGTATTAATGATGTGTATTGTCATCAGCATGATCGCTATCGTTTAGATCGTTATTATCAAATTAATTCTGCTGAATTGACGAATAGTTTTTGTGATTATTTAGCGAATACTTTTATTCATTCAGGTTTAGCACCTTTACTTAATCAAGAAAACTTACCGAATAAAAATAAATTAAAACGCAATATTGTGTCTTTTAAGTCACTATTAAATAAAGCTTTTTATGAGATTAAACAAAATGATGAGACAGGCGCTAACCAAGCGGGAAAAATTGCAATAAAACCACTTATTGGTTATGGAAGACGTAACAATAAACTTAATCGTAATGTTCGCCGTTTAATACAAAATAGCGAAACAGCGTTGTTAATGTTCACGCCCTATTTTAATTTACCACCTGTACTGGCAAGAGATGTCGTTAAAGCCTTAAAACGCGGTGTTAAAGTTACGTTGGTTATTGGTGATAAAACCGCGAATGATTTTTTTATAAAAAATAAAAATGAATTTAGTACTATTGGTATTGTGCCTTATATTTATGAATTATTATTGCGACGTTTTGTAAAACGTTACCAGTATTTTATAGATCAAGGCTTGCTTACTGTTCGTTTATGGAAAGATGGTGAGAATAGTTTTCATTTAAAAGGGATTATAGCGGATCAGCGTTTTCATTTATTAACCGGTAGTAATTTAAATCCTCGCGCATGGTCGCTTGATTTAGAAAACGGTTTACTGCTAGACGATGCTGAAAAATTACTGATGCCGCAAGTAGAAAGTGAAATTTCACAAATATTTATGAACACCAAACAAATTAAACACTTTGATGATATTGAAAGTGTTAATGACTACCCTGAAAAACCAAAAAAATTATTGAAGAAAATACAATTTACACAAATAGATCGCTTACTTAAACGTTTTTTGTAGCTAGGTTGTTTTATTGGAAAATAAAAAAGGGCATAAAAAGGAAGGAAATTTACACCCTGAGCAGTTAGCTCGAAACTCTAAAGACGGTATTTAGCTGAAATTATTTATTATCATGCGCTAGCGCTGATTTTCTCCCGATTTTTCAAAAGTTTAGGTTTGCTTAATATCACTAAATTACCTAATAAAATGCTACTAAAACCAACAAGAGTAAATATACTCCAATGGAAATTTTCAACAAAAGTAGAAATAACCACGGCAACAGCAGGAATCAAAATATTGGCGTATGAAGTTTTATGTGCGCCAATACGGGTCATTAAAGTTAAGTAACAACCAAAAGCAATTACTGAACCAAACAGTGATAAATAAACAAGCGAAGTAATATAAGCAGGGCTGAAATCAAAGGTAAATTGATCGCCTCGCAGTAAAGCGACAATACTCATAAAAATAGTGCCATACATCATCGCCCACGCGTTTGTTTGTAATACGGGAAGTTTTGATTGCTGGTTTTTTATGGAAACCATATTTCCCATTGATGCTGATAATGTACCAACTAAACACAAACCTAAACCAAGCAGCGTTGCTTGACCATATTCAACACTGGTAATTTGCGGCCAAAATAGCGTGATTATTCCGACTAATCCCAATGAAGCACCCAAATAAACTTGTTTACCTATTGGAGTTTTATACCAAAATTTTGCATTAATAATGTTAAAAATCATTAAGGTAGAAAATGCTGTTGCGGCTAATGCAGAATTAATATGCTGTTGAGCGTTATAAAGTAGAAAATAATTAACGCCAAATAAGGTAACACCTAAAGCAATAAAATTACGATGATAGTGCAGGTTAAAATGTAGAGGTAATTTTTTAAATTTGGCAAAAGCAAATAATATCAACGAGGCTAAAGCAAAGCGGTAAACCACTGATACTTCAGGGGCAACAGTGCCTAGCTGATAATTTATAGCGATCCATGTTGTTCCCCAAATAACTACTGTTAACGCATATAAAAAACCGTTATTCATATTTTTGCCCTTAATTGAACTGGTTAAGTTGCTAGTGTAAATAAGTTTTGTTTTAATAACATATACAGAAAAACGAAAATGAAACCTATACAGTTTTTTTGGTGAGGTTTGCTGATAATATCGTTTCATCCTGACGCAAGACAGGATTTAAAATAAACATAGCGATAAAAAAGATACTGAAACAAGTTCCAATGCTGTTCGTTTAAGCGTTTTCTTTACGCTTTTGCGACCGCTTTACTGGAAATTTCCCTATCCTCATTTTTACCGCCCTAGGATAATTAGGGCGTTTTG
>Ga0316203_1000209_pt1 | contig 95208 bp, 85 predicted proteins | sample 6monrhotite_MG_FD_204940 | JGI IMG/M metagenome (GOLD analysis project Ga0316203, IMG submission 204940) | Microbial mat bacterial communities from mineral coupon in-situ incubated in ocean water Damariscotta River, Maine, United States -... | ecosystem: Environmental > Aquatic > Marine >... | reverse complement strand
CCCTAATTATCCTAGGGCGGTAAAAATGAGGATAGGGAAATTTCCAGTAAAGCGGTCGCAAAAGCGTAAAGAAAACGCTTAAACGAACAGCATTGGAAACAAGTTCAGCATGACGGGGTTGTTCAGTATGACGGGGTTGTTCAGCATAGTCTTCCTGAATTTATTTCAGGATCTAGTTTTTTTATCAAGAGATACTGAAACGAGTTCAGCATGACGTTAGGTTAGATGCTGAAACGAGTTCAGCATGACGGGGTTGTTCAGTATGACGGGGTTGAACAGCATAGTCTTCCTGAATTTATTTCAGGATCTGGTTTTTTATCAAGAGATACTGAAACAAGTTCAGCATGACGTTAGGTTAGATGCTGAAACGAGTTCAGCATGACGTTAGGTTAGATGCTGAAACAAGTTCAGCATGACGGGGTTGTACAGCATAACAGCATAGTCTTCCTGAATTTATTTCAGGATCTGGTTTTTTATCAAGAGATACTGAAACAAGTTCAGCATGACGTTAACATCTTGTCATACTTACGTAGGTTAGTGTCTTATCTTGTTAGGGGGCTTTTTCTCCGTTTTCCCCTTTTAAATACTTACTTTGTTACTTAGTTTTATGATACTACTCGAACTTTTCTCTTAAACCCTTTATAATTACACCCTTTAATTATTTTTGGTAAAATCTCGTTTGAATTATAGTCAAATTTGTGTCGTGATCCCCGCAATGAATGAAAGTGCCTCTATAGGTGCTGTAGTTGCGTCTGTCATAAAATTAGGCTGCAAAGTTATTGTGGTTGACGATGCAAGTAGCGATGAAACCAAAAATGAAGCGCAAAAATCGGGTGCATTAGTACTAACACATATTGTTAATTTGGGGGCATGGAAGGCTACACAAACAGGCTTACGTTATGCTTATAAACTCGGGTTCAGTATTGTTATAACAATGGATGCCGATGGTCAACATAGTGCAGAGCATATTTCTGTTTTAATTGAAAAATATCAGCACGGTGCTGATGTTGTTATTGGTAACTGTACACAACGTGGTAGTACCGGGCGGCATATTGCGTGGCGTTTTTTTAAAAATTTAAACCGACTTAACGTAAGCGATATAACCTCAGGGTTTCGTTTGTATAATAAAAATGCTTTACATTGTTTAGTGTCAAAACAAGCAACCATGTTGGAATATCAATGTATTGGTGTTTTATTAATGATGCGCGATTTACAACTTAATATAGTAGAAACGCCAGTACCCATGGAAGAGCGAAAAACAGGGATATCAAGAATTTTTCATTCTTGGTTAGCCGTTGGTTATTACCTACTCTATAGCGGATTACTCTCACTCGCTAAAGCATTTCCAACCCATAAAGAACGATATAAAACTAGAATTACAAGGCTCCACGATTTTGACTAACCCGCAAATTGTTTCAACTATTATTGGCATTATTATCGCCTCTTCTATTTACTGGCTTGTTCGTCGTGATCATTTAGCGCCTAAACAGGCATTACGTTGGGTTTTAGTGGCTATTGTGGTGTTAATTCTTGGCACATTCCCTATTATTATAGACTGGATAGGTAATGCTGTAGGTATAGCGTATCCGCCTATTATTCCCATTATTATTGGCTTAGCTGCCGCCATGATTAAAATATTACTCATGGATATTGAACGCAATAAAACCGATATTACCCAAGAGCGTATAGTGCAAAAATTAGCAATGCTAGAGGCTGAGCTTGAAGTTATCAAAAATGAAAAGAAAAAATTGTTAACAAAAGCTGCTTTAGTGGTTGATATACAATCTAAAAAGAAACAACCGTAAACTAATATTTGTTATATAACAGAATAAAAAATTAAAATAGTAAGGTTATCAATGCAAACAACAATAAACGATAATGCCTTGTTCGATTTAGGTGGTTTAACAAATTACTTATTTACAAAGTGGAAATGGTTTCTTATTTTTGGCTTTGGCTTTGCGATAATTTTTGCAATTATTTCAAGTTATTTACCCAACAAATATACCGCTGAAACGTCTTTAGTTGCAGCAGAGTCGGCGATGGGGGCAATGGATGGCTTAAATAGTCAATTAGGTGGTTTAGCGAGTTTTGCCGGTTTGAATCTTAATTCAGGCAAAGACAAAACTGTTTTAGCGCTGCAAATATTAAAATCTCGTCAGTTTTTAATCAGCTTTGTTAAAAAAAATCATTTAGAACAAGCACTATTTGCGGTGAGTTCTTGGGATGCTAAACAAGATGAATACCTATATAACCAAGAAAAATACAACATTAGCACTAATAAATGGTTACCGCGTTCCGATCAGCCGGGTACTTATTATCCTACCGATTTAGAAATATTTGAAGAAATGAATTCACTCATTGCGGTGCAAGTTGATAAAGCGAATCAAGTCACTAAGGTGATGTTAACTTATTATAACCCAGCTAAGGCTCAGCAATGGCTAACCTTGTTAATTGATACGCTCAATAATACTATGCGTATTAACGATATTAAAGAAAAAGAAGATCAAATAACGTTTTTACAACAACAGCTTAATTTAGAAAAAAATAATGAAATACGGAATGTTTTTTATGCACTAATTGAAGAACAATTAAAATCGTCAACGTTAGCTAAAGCGCGTAAAGAATATGTTTTTCGTATTATCGATCCTGCTTTATTCCCTGAAGAGAAATCATCACCTAAACGAGCACTTAACACTGTTTTAGGTGGTTTAGTAGGTGGTGTTTTTTGTTTTATATTTTTTGCACTGCGTTTTATTTTTAGATCTAAGTAGTGTGTTTAAATAATGATCTCGACTAATAGTTCAACCATCAATAAAAATGTACTTCCAATAAAATCAAACTTTAGAGCTGATCTTAATTTTTTACGCGCATTAGCGGTGATCGCCGTTGTGTTATTTCACTTTAAAATAGGCTTGTTTTCTGGCGGTTTTGTTGGCGTAGATGTGTTTTTTGTGATCTCTGGTTTTTTAATGACCAAAATCATTGTAACAGGCCTTGAAAAAAATCAATTTTCGATCCTTAAATTTTATTTGGCGCGGGCAAAACGTATTATTCCTGCGCTGTCAGTATTATGTATCGTTTTATTAATTATCGCTTGGTTTTTGTTACTACCCAGTGAATATCGTTTGTTAGCAAAGCATACCGCGGCAAGTATGGGCTTTATTTCTAACTATATTTATATTGGCGAGGCGGGTTATTTTGATCCTGCTTCTCATGAAAAATGGTTATTACATACATGGTCGTTATCGGTAGAGTGGCAGTTTTATATTATATATCCACTTATTTTATTAACCATTCATCGATTGTTTGGCCACAAAGCTTTAAAGGTAGTGCTGTTTATATGCTCACTTGGTTCATTAGCGTATATGATCCAGCTCGGTTTAATTCATCATAAAAGCCTTTACTATGGCTTGTTTGCCCGTGTTTGGGAAATGATGTCGGGGGGGATAGTTTATTTATTTCCATTAACATTTTCTCGAAAAATGAGAAGTTCGCTTTTTTATTTTGGTATAAGTTTAATTGTCACGAGTGTATTAGCTTTTGATAGCACTATGTTATGGCCTAGTTTATATTCGTTAGTTCCTATAATCGGTACTATGATGGTTATTTATGCCCAACATAATCAGAGTACTATAGTTACTAATTCTCTCGTTAAATTTATCGGTTTAACTTCTTATTCTATTTATTTATGGCATTGGCCATTTGTGGTGTCACTAACGGTTTTTTCACTGGGTTTTACATTCGTTAATATTGTGGGTGGTATCGCTTTATCTTTGCTATTTGGTTATTTGTCTTATTTGTTTATTGAAACTAAATTTGGCAAGCTTAAAGGCAATATGCTCACTCAATATGTGATTATTGGTGGTTTAGCGGGCGTTGTTTTTGCTGCAGCCGTCGTTGTTTTTTTGAAAAACGGTTTTGCTATCGAAATACGTTTTGCCAAAAATATCCTCGTGGCAGATCAAGAATATATTAATCGTGATCCTCGTAAAGCACAGTGTTTGGTTGAAAATAAAACCAATTCACCACATTGTATTTATGGTAATAAAAATTCAAAAGTAGCGGTAATACTTTTTGGAGATAGCCATGCTAGTGCGGTCGTAAATGCGCTCGCTGAAGCTATGAAAACAAAAGGCAGCGTGTTGTTTATAGCGCAAGCAGGTTGCATGAGTGTGAAAGGCATGCATCGTATCGGTAAAAATAATAATGATTGTACTGACTTTGTAAAAAATGAAATTGCTTATATTAAAAAGCAGTATCCAAATGTGCCGGTGCTAATGGTGAATCGCTGGTCTTATTATTTAAAGGGAAAATTAGGGAAAAACACACCTTTGGTATACTTTGGAAATAAACCTGATCCAGCTCAAAGCACTCAACAATTATTCTCAAACCATTTGAATAGCACATTATGTGATTTGTCTAGCAGTAACCCAACGTTTATTTTAAAATCTATCCCTGAGTTCTCCGCTGAAGTACCAAAGTTGGTCGCTAAAAAGTTACAGAAAAGTAATTTTGTTGATGTAAAGCTTACACAAAAAAGTTATCAACAGCGTAACGGTATTGCTAATAGCATTATCGATAACGCAGCCAAAACATGCAAAATAAAGGTCTTAGACCCAAGTGATTTACTTTGTAAAAGCGATATTTGCTACGGCTCTATCTCGGGTAGGCCTTTATATTATGATGATAATCATTTAAGCGAATTTGGTAACAGGTTACTGATCCCACTGTTAAAAAAAGTACATTCAGATTATAAATAATAGTAGCTACTAAATATTAGAGCTCGAACATGCATCCTTAATTTTATTAACATCTAAAAAAGCTGAAAATTTAAATGACAAATAAAGTAGAGCAAGCGGTAACACTGTTAAATCAAAATAAAATCAATAAAGCATTGCAACTCATTAAAAAAGTTAATAAAAATTCTACATTGCAAAGTTTTAGAAGTTTAGAGATTGAAGGGATATGTTTATTTCACAGCAAAAAATACCCTTTGGCTGAAATCGTTCTAAAAAGAGCATTAGTTAAAGCTCAAACGGTAAAAGAAAAATGCACCACGTTAATGAATTTAAAATCTGCTGCTTATAAATGTAATAAGATTGAAACAGCCTGTTTGTATTTAAAACAAAGTTTAGCGATTGATCCATCTATTGAAAATATTGAAGCAAGGCTACAGTTATGCGAGTTGAGCTTTGATATAAAAGATCATAATACCGTAATTGACTATACGCCTAAATTACTTAACTCGTCTGACTATTACATAAAAGCGATATTTTTATTATTGGGTAGTTATATTGCCTTGTCTGATAATGATAACTCGTTAGTTTATTGTCAAAAAGCGATCTCTGAGCTTGATAACTTTAATTCAGAGCAAAATCAAAAATTAATAGACTTTCTTTTTCTGAGCCATAATGAACATTTAGTCGCTAATGTTTTAAGTAAGTTGGAACTAAATTTTGGTTTTGAAGCTTGGTTTGAAAAAGCCACGGCTCAATTAAGCTCGCAAAATGAATTATGCAAAAATGAAAGCTCGAATCAGCTTAAACCAACGGATATGGTTGTTGGTGAAGATCATCACGTAGTAAAATTGATCCGAGATTTAATTGATCACCTTAAAAATATGGGAGCAAGATTTAATGAGGAACTCCGTATTGTAGAGAGTAATGGCGAATTATCCATTCAATCTTACACTTCTCCCCAACAGCCAGAAGAATTATTGAGTGTGCCATTAACCTGCATGCCTTTATTAGCTGACTATCAAATGAAAATAGTTAATGACGAACTTACCGTTATTAATAAGAGTGAAATGTTAAATCCTCTTGCTGCACCTGTAATGGAAAGCTTGAAAAATATTTATAATTCAACCAATAAATTTGTAAAATGGACTAATACTTATCCCTTATTAACTTTAAAAAATCATCCTAAATTAGTCGAACTTTTATTATCAAGTAAATTGTCTAGTGGTAAATTATTACACTTTAAACGGTTATACGACGATGGTTTATGGGATGATTTATTACTGGCTAGTTTTTTTGGTTCACGAGAATTCACTTATATGAGTGAATATTTAGCAAATTCAGGCATAAATACAACAAACAAATCAGAAAAAGGCTTACTTTCGATTATTGATTTTATCAATCATAAAACCAATTCAGCATGGTATTCAATGAACACCGATAATAATCATATTGAAATAATTGCAAGCCCAGATCCAGAAAATAGAGAAGTTTTTGTTCAATATAATATAAGTGATCCCGTTATTACTTATTTGCTTTATGGTTTCGTAGATACTAACGCGCCTTGGTTATATAGCGTTCCTAATGAGCTTGAAACGCTATCTGGATTGAAAATTATTATTTTAAATAATCCCAATTCAGTTTTTGAAGGTGGCAGCAATGAAAATCAGTTATTAGACAAATTTATGCCCTCAGAAATTAAGCGTAATGGCCTAAATGTTTTAGTCAGTAGCCTTATTATTCCAAATTTAACTGCTCGCAATAGTTTACCTCAGGTTTTGCAGAACATTCTCAAAAAACATGATGTAGAAGGTGTTTACAGTGATGTTGCAAGGCTAGAAAACGAAGTTAGACACATAGAGAAGCAACTGCTTATTAATAATTTAAATTATTGGAAAAATTTCTCAGCAGAAGTAAATGTTCAAGACAGCGAAGAAAACAAATTATCAGAGTTAACTCGCAACGATTTACATAATCTCTGTGATTTTAGTATTGAAAAAATAACGAGTTATATGAGTAAAAAAGGGATTTCTTTACTTTAGTGTTTGAACTGTTGATAATTTTTATTAGTGCCGAATATGAAAGAACTTAATTTTAACTTGTCCATGATGATAGCGGCAAATAAGCTAAGTAATATAGTCATTATAGTTACAAAAGCAGAATAGCTTAATCCACTATTATCTAAGTTTAAAAGTATTCCTTTTAATGGCTTCATAGCAACAATAAAAAGTGAATGCCAACATAGAATACTAAGCGAATTTCTACCAATCCAGTTGGGTATAATAATTAACAAATTATTCTGATAGTGTTTTGCCAATGACCAGAGGAAAATAAAAAGTAGTAAGCACCAGATGATTTCAAAATTTGATAATGATTTTAAGAAATCACTTGAACTTAGTATTATTATAAGTGTGAACAATAAAATAAATAAAAAGCCAGTTGTAACTTTTATATCTATATTTTTATTTGTTATTTTTGATAAAAGCATACCGATAAAAAAATATATTGAGGTATGAAAAGCAACTAAATGTAGTTGAGACAAAAATAGCATTATTAGTAATATACTTAATAAAAAATAAAAGTTGTTTGTATCTTCAAATTTTAAAAGCTTAATAACAAGAATAGATATTTGGATTAGTAGCAAAGAATGTAAAAACCAAAAACCACCATATGGCGATAAAAATAAACTATAAATAACATTTGAAAATGAATCAGGAGGAGGATTAGTTGTTGGTATCCCTATTAATTTAACTAAAAATAACCCAAGTAAATAAAGGCTAAAAAATATGACGTAGGGTACGCCAATTCTTTGAAGTACTTTTACAACTCGTTCTTTAAATTGACCATTAAAATGAAAAAGAATCCCAGAGACAATTAAAAATAGTGGCATATGAAAAGTATAAATAAATATTTTAATTTGTTGTTGGTATGAAGAATATTCACCAATGTAGCTGATATGCCCGTAAACCATCAATATGATACAGATACCTTTAATAAAATCAGGTGATATAAGTCGTTGTTGCATAAATAGTTAGTTGTGCTTTTATAGTAGTAGAAATTTTTATTGAAAGTAGGGTAAAATTCTCAGAAATTTATTATATAATATTTAAACTTATTGTTAATAAAAGTTTTTATGAACCTTATAATACCAAAAAAAATATCATTAATATCTTTGTTTTTTTTCTTAGCAATTATAATTTTGCCTTTTGCGGATAATTTAACTGGTGTTTTTTTTAAATTAAAAATAATGTCTGAAGGTAGTATTGGATCACCCTCGCAGATAATGCGTTTTTTTTTAATTTTATTAGTTCTTGCCTTTGTAAATATAGAAAAATTTGAGCAGCCAATGAAGATAACTTTAATCATTTTTAGTTACTTGTTGATGGTTGAAACCACTATTGCATGCGTTCATTTTAATTTTATAGCGTTTATTTCAGGGATCCTTTTTTCTTTAAAACTTTTGTTCACTGTAAGTTGCTATTTTTATATTTCTTACTGGATTGATTATGATAAGCAACGAACTGTTTTTGTAATAAAGCAATTAATTAATTATGGTACCGTAGTAGCAACGTTGGTTTTAGTATCTTATTTTTCAGGCTTCTACATCTCAAATTATAATGTCGGTATTGCCACCCGAGGCTTATTTATATCTGGTAATGGTTTGGGCTCTGTATTAGGTATTAGTACTATTTTACTAATATACTTCACTAAGAAGATTACATTTTTTTCTTTGTTTCATATTAGCCTTTTGATTTTAACTACGGCATTACTTGGAACTAAGGCTAGCTTGGTTTACCTTCTTTTTTCTCTATTTTTATTAATGAAAAAATTATTAGCACAGAAACCTTTTCTATCAATATTTTTCGGAGTTTGTTTTTGTTTTTATATTTTAATACCTTTAATTGACATTCTTGGCAGTATTTTTGAAAATATAATTTATAAGTTTAATCATATAGATAATAAACTTACCCTAATTGCGAGTTCGAGAGATGTATTTATTCGAAATGCTTTAAGCCATTTAAATGTTGAGTCTTATAATGTTTTAAGAATATTATTTGGTGGAGGGGCTTATTATGCGTACACCGATTATACAACTATGGCCTTGATAAAAAGAAAATATTTAGAAAATGATTTGTTTGAATTGTTTTTTAGTTATGGGATAACTGCAGTCATTGTACATTTTGGTTCTTTTATATTTTCGCTTAATCAATGCTTTAATAGATCTAATATGATTATTGGACTGTCTCTTACACTATTATTTTTATCTTCAATTACTATGGGACTATTATATAATGGAACATCGGCGATTACTTACGCAATATGCTTAGCTATTGCTAGTAAAGGCACCAAAGTTGAGGCAAAAGATTTTTAATGAGACATATCAATGTAGCTTGTTTGTTATGTCTCAGAATTGATAATTTAATTTCTAATTAAAACAGCGTCATTATAATCTATAACACTTGATGCTGTGTCACCATATATAAAACCCGTACTTCCAATGATTTTCCGAACAAAATTCGGAGCCCCTCTGCCTATGATTGGTTCTCCAATTTTAATACCATCAAGGCTGTATGTATATATAGGTCCTCCTGCGCGTCCTAGTTCATTTCCACACATAGGAAAAACAATATTACCATCAACAAAAGATCCTGAATTATAATTGTGACAAACTTCAGCAATATCTGTTTGCTTACCATCTAATGTCAATACTTTTAATCTTCTTGGATATAAACCTGAAGGATCATTTCCTAGTGTATTAACGTATGCTATGTGTACTTTGCCGTTGATAACATCTATATCTTTTAAATATGCATAAGCAGTATCAGTATCCTTGATAAGGGTTCTTGGAGAGTCCGCGATAACAGGTAAATTTAAAGCCTCACCTTTAGCATTTTGCCAATGACAACCGTCAGCAGAGCGCATGTAATATATGTTTTTTCTTCTTTGCAAGTCATTATCTACATGATAATTATAAGCAATATGAATAAAATTGCCATCATAGTGAGATACTGCGTAATGCCCACCAGAAACTAATTTTTTCTCACAATTATTCGCTTTGACGTATAGTTCTCGAATCGCCCCATTGTAACGTGTATAAATCAATCCCATAGACCAAGCTTGAGGATAAGCTCTATCACCCACTTCAGCTAATTGCCATTCTGAAATATCATATTTACGCTTACTTACGAAAGTGTGGCTAGGTCGCCACCCTCCTCTTGCTGATTTATATAAACGTATGTAACCATCAGTACCAACACGAATTGCTGCATTATCATGAAAATCACATACATTTTCATATCGATTTACAACATAGCTTTTACCTGTAGAATCAGCAACTTTTAATAATTGTTTTGGGATACCATTAATATAAATACACTTGGTATACGTGTAGTATTCAATCCCATTAGCGCTAACGGCTGTAGGGGATATTTTCATACTACCTACAAAGACACCAGAGTATTTTGCAATTGTTTGTCCAGGTTCAATACCGTGTTCATACCACATTGTTTGATCTATTTCGGCTGAAAAACTGTGAAATGAAAAGAGTATAAATAGTAATCCTATTTTTTGGGTCATTGTAAATCCTTTTTATCTATTATTTATTGAATATAGTTAGTTAATTAATTAACATTGTTAACAATATCGCAATTTTTATTTTTTGTCTAACTTATCCCATAAAGCATAAAAAATAAATAAAGGGTATTTAGTTAACAAACGCTTAGCGACTTGAGGTTCTTTTATGGCGCGATATAACCAGCGTAAATTATATTTATTAATATATGCTGGATAATAATCAACGCGTTTTTCACTTTGATGTAAAAAGCCACCACAGGTATAAACTTGTTTTATTTGCTTGAATAAATGTTGTTTAATCAAACCTGCAAAAATATCTTGTTTAGGCGTTCCTAAGCCACAAATAACATAACGAGCACCACTCGCTTTTATCAAGTTAATAATGCTCATATCATCATTAAAATAGCCGTTATGACTACCACAAATATTGAGTTGCGGATAAGTTGAAGTAAATTGCTTTATTGCCCCTTGTAGCTGTTCTTCTTTACTGCCGATAATAAAAATAGGGAGCTTTTGTTGTGCAGCTATTTCAAAAAAAATTTTGGCAAAAGAGCCATAATCGAAGCTAATGCGGGGGATTCTTTTATTAAGTAATCCTCCTAAAATATAACACGAGATCATGCCGTCACTATAAAAATGATCTATGCCTTGATAAGCGGCTTCATTTTTACGCAATAATTGATAAGAGAATGGGTTTACAAATGAGATCGTTGTACAAGGGTAATCCTCTTGTTCAATACTGTTAAGCAATTGTGTTTTTATTGTCGGGGTTTGTTTGATACGTTGTAGCAATGGGTGCATTAAAATACTCGTTTAATGATAAATTGAGGCATAAAAGTGAGCGCAACGCTAACCAACCAATAAATATCTCGTTGTAATACCGGCTCGTTAAATAAAATGGATCTTGCGGTTACTCTATTATTTAAAATTAAGTTGTTTTTTACGCAATATAACGCGCTAAAATGTAATAGTTTATTCAAGCTTGATACTAATGAATTAGGAACTTTATGCTGTTGTAAATCATATTGCCATTGCAAAACATGAGGCGCTAAGGATGTTATTAAATTCGTTTTGCAGGCACTATCATCAACACTTCGATCATAGTAAACACAAAGGGTATTACTAAAAGCCACTGGAAATTGGTAAGCGATTTTTGACCATACTAATTGGTCTTCCCCCATTTTTATACCTTTAGGGAATCCACCAATAGAGAGAAAAGCTTCTTTTTTTAATGCCACAGAAGAGGCGGTAACAGGTAAGTCTGCTTTTATGCAAGCAAGAAAGTAATCTGGAATCAATCCTTTGTTACTTGGTACGGCTTTTAATTTTGCTGGAATAATGCGCTGGTCTTCTTTAAAAGCGTAAGCGGTCGCAAATAAAGCGGCTTGCGGATATTGTTTAATCAGTAGAGTTATTTCTTCAGTAAAATTAGTTAACCATAAATCATCAGCATCAAGTAGTAATACATAATCGTTTTTACATGCATTAACCCCGACGTTTCTTGCGACTGAAACCCCTTGATTAGATTGACGAACCAACTTTATTTTATTACTTTCAATTGCTTCAACTTGGCTGACACTTGCATCCGTAGAACCGTCATCCACAATCACTATTTCGTCGACCGCTAGTTGCTGCGCTAAAACCGATTTAATTGCTCGTTGAATGTATTTTTCTTTGTTATAAAGCGGTATAACCACACTTAGTTTAAAAGTCATTTTTGTTCACCTTCGAGCCTTTATTAAAGTAGCGACAAAAGTACCGTAATTAATTATTTTCTTGATCACATAAACTGTTTTCTTTTTATCAAAATCAAGCCAATTAGCAATGTAGTAATAACAGCTTAAGGCAAAGAGTATTTTTGTTGAAAAAACAATACCGGATAAAAAGGCTTTCAAATTTAAGTGCAGGCAAGCAATAGTCAATTCAACTAATAATAAATAACAACTGGTTAATAAAATTATTCGTAACGGCTTATCTTGTTTAGTTTGATTTACCAACCAAATAACAAGGGTAAATAAACCAAAACGTGCAAGTTGTGAAGGAGAACCAATAAAGCCTTCAGGCATAATTTTGAGTTTAAATAACGCGCCAGTTAAATTGTCTACTAGTGGCAGACAATAGATAACTAAAAAGAAAAATAGCGGGATCATCGCAATTTTTTTAGGGATCACTAAAAACGAATTAGCCGGCACTGCGAATGTCCAAAATGTTTTGTGCTAAGACTTGCCATGAGAAACGACTTTTAGCAATTTTTCTGCTTTTTATCGATAATGTTGATATAAGTTTTTCATTATCAGTTAACGTTGCTATTGCATTGGTTAACCCTTCAGCGGAAATTTTATCTGTATAAATGGCTTCATCTTCGGCCAATAGTTCAGTTGTTGCGGTAACAACATTTTCGCCTTTAAATGCAACCACAGGCAGTCCGCAAGATAGTGCTTCCAGTATGGTTTGACCTAATGGCTCATAGCGAGAAGACATAATAAATATATCAGCAAGTTGATAAAATGGAGCGCTGTCCTGCTGAGATCCCATTAGAGTTACTTGCGTGCTAACATTATTGTTTTCAATTTGATTTTGGCTGGCGATTAAATTTTCGCCATCGCCTACCATTACTAAATGACAATGTGGTAAATGTTTTAATGCGTCTATCACTAAGTCAAATCCCTTGGCTCGCACAAATCTACCTACAGTAAGCAAAATGGTTTTATCCGTCGGTATTTTATATTTTTCTCGTAAATATTGTTTATTTTCTACAGGGCAAAAACGTTCACTATCAACACCAGGTTTTAAAATGGGTAATTTGTCTAAGCTGGGTTGTATATTAGCAATTTGTTTTGCCATATTTTTGCTAAAAACGAGTACTTGTTCACTGTACTTAAAGGCCATTTTTTGAATTAAATGATGCAGTAAACATGCAATGTTTAATTTGATTTTGGCCATCCCAGATTTGTTAACCAAGTTCGCACTGTTATTTTGATTCTTTACTACCCCAGGCACAAGATAAACGAGGTTAGGAAGTTTTGCTAATTTGGCCATAATTGTACTGGTATGAAAGCGACTTAGCGTTAACACAATGTCATGGTCTTTTTTTAAACGCTTTAATAACGTAATGGCTGATTTTGCACTGTTAAACCGCCTTAAAAACTTACGCCAACCTTGCGCTTTAGCGAAGGTTGGATAACGGTAAATGCTAACTCCATTAAGTTTTTCTTGAGCGGGTAAGTTAGCGCCATGACTAGCAACATCACTTACAACCACAATAACTTTATAACCCAAATGTAGATAGCTTTCTGCTAAATATTTTAATGAATTTTCTACGCCACCTATATTAGGAAGGTAGGCATTACTTGTAATTAAAATAGTTTTGGTCATTGGCATTATTTAATTTTTAAATTTTGAGCTAGCATCAACAACGGCTTGCCATAATTGTTCAGTTTCTGCTTTAAAACGTATGGCATTTTCTTTTATATGCTGATGTATTTTATCCGTATTATCTAATGTCCGGATAATTACTTTGCTTAATTCCTCTTTACTGATGTCGGGCATTAAGAGTAAATCATTGGCTTGGTAACCATCGTATAAGCGTTCATATTTATGGCTCCAACTGGTGCCAAGACAAGCTACATTATTACTTAACGCGCTAACGCAGCCATGAAATCGTGAACACAATACGGCTTTGCAACTGGCAATAATGCCTTTTACAGCGAGTGGATCTTCTTCACTTATCACATTAAGCGGTGTGGGTAATGATTTATTGATTTCATCAATAAGTTGACCATCTTCTGTTCCCTCATGATTGAGGAAAAATGGCGTTAATCCTTGCTGTTGATAAATTTCAATGGCATTGACTAACATAGATTTATAACTATCTAACCACGATTTGTTTTTATTGCGTGGATTAATCATATTTTTATTCGGAATAATACAAGCCTTAGTATCACCATGAGTGAAATAGCTAGGAATGATACCTGTTTGTGCATTGGTAAAATCGCCAAAAATTTTAAGGTGCGCTAAATCGCCTGTTATATTGTGTAAATGTTGATAAGAGTCTTGTTCACGCGCACAAATTAGCGCTGCATTTTTAAAACTGGTATTGATCATACTTCGTACATTATCAGCACTGAACGGACCAAAAGCTTGTGGCATAAAAATATAGGGTTTATGATGTTTGGCATTGCGATTAATTTCACCCGCAAGGTGTCGAATACTCATAGCGGGATCCCATTGATCGGAATAAGAAAAACCAGAGGCATCAATAACCATATCGATATCTGCTTCTGTGATTATACCCCATTTTTTAAGCCAATTTTTAATGAGGTTAGGTAAGTAATAACTTAATTCATTAAAATCAAAATATAATTTTCTAAAGCTTATTTTTTGCCATGTCGCTAATTTTGCTCGTTTAAAAAAAGGCGCTTTTTTACTAGGAGATAAAGCAATTTCGGCATCAGGCCAATATTGACTTACACGAGACAACACTGAATGTAGCATTAATTCAGCGCCTTTGTTTTCAAATTCAACCCCTTTTATTTCGATGATCACAGCTGTACTTCCTTAATTAATGTGTCTGGTGATTTTTTTTGTGAGAAAGGAATTTTTCCTTGTGGTTGCGCATAACCGACTGAAATTAACATAACCGGTCGTTGTTCATAATTAAGTTTTAGTGCTTTGGTCATGGCTTTTTCACAATATTCAACGTCTGGCCAGTTAATCACACACGAGCTTAAACCTAATGTTTCAAGTGCCAGCATAAACTGCATTGCAGCAAGTGAGGCATCAATATAAATAATATGGCGATCACGTTCATTGGGATAGGCAGATAATTCGCCAACCACAACAATCGTACATTGAAAATTATGAGAAAATCCTACAGTCCCCATTGGAATTTTACCTATATTCTGTGCTTCTTTAGGATCATTAAACACATAAAAAGAAAAAGGCTGTCTATTACATGCGCTTGGTGCTTGTGTAGCGACGCTCAAGGCTTTTTTTATGTCGTTTAGTGCTACTGGTTTATCTTGGTACCAACGTACAGAACGACGTTGTTTACACAATAATTCGATTTCGGCAAAGCTGATTTTACTTTTGGCTGCATTTTCTTGCTTATAAGGTATAGATTCAGGAAACCTGTTTTCTAAGGCATTACCTTCAAAAAGTATTCTAGCAAGCTTTATTACATCGTTATCTGTAACTGTTTGAAAATATTTACTTAATACGTCTTGAGCCCATTGTTTTTCTTCTTGAGATAATGCTTTGTTGGTAAGACATTGTCGGTATTGCTCAACTGTTTCCATGATATAACCTGCCGCAAAACTTGCTCGTTGTGGCTGCATTATTAAGCCTTTTTCTAAACGATGAATATTACGTCTTAATAAGATACTACTCGCCTGAGGAGATTTGACATTTTGCCAATAGCGAATTCTGCCATGGAGCACACTTAAATGTTCACGATAGAATTGTCGACTAATAAAAGTGTAATAGAAGGAAGCAAGAAAGCCATTTTTAGAAAAAAAGGTTATTACTTTCTTATCTAATCTATTGATTGTACGTTGTAATTTTTCTTTTGAAGACGTTGGCAGTATTTTTTTTAACAAAGCACGCATGCATTAAATCCTATTTTGTACTTTATAGAGTGATTTAGGTGACATTATAAATCGTATTGGCAGTAATAACGATTTCGTCATTATTTTTGCCATAGGTCGAGTGGAATGGTGAAAAAGTAAAGCAATATAAGACGCTGTTGCGTAGGAAATAACGGTGGCTATGGCTGCGCCGAGTGCTCCATAGATAGGAATGTAATAAAAATTACAAACAATATTAAATACTGCACCTAGTAGTTGTGTAACTAATGAAAATTTTAATAAATTCTCGTTGATTAACCATTTACTTAATAGTGCTCGCATAAAAATAAAGAGCCCTGCCCAAATGTGAATACTAAGTACTAAACCTGCTTCTTTGTAGGTATTGCCAAACAATAATACGATTACAGGTGTTGCAAAAAAAGTAGTTGGTAATGCCACCAAAATAGCGAGAGTAAATAGTAAATCATTTAACTTTTGCAACTCAGTAGAATATTGTGGGGTGTCTTTTAACTTTATCAGTTTAGGGAAAAACGAGATAACAATAGCGGTTGGAATAAAATACCATACTTCAGATAATCGTGATGCTACTGCGTATATACCAACTTGTTCACTAGTACTTAAAGTACCTAACATTATTTGATCAATTTTTAAGTAAATAATTGCGGCTATCCCAGAAAGAATTAACCAGCTAGATTTTTTAAAAAGGTATTTTGCTTCTGTAAAGTTTACGCTTAATTTAGTGAGTTGTTGTGTTTTAAAGTGGTATAAGAGTATAAAGCCGAAACCTGTTAATAACATTTCAAGTGCCGCAATAGCTAAATAAAAGTTAAGTGAGGCACTTTGCCATAAACCAATAATTTTTGTTAGATTGATAAAAAATAAAACGGTTAAACGCAATTTTACTACAGATTGATTAAGCATTTTAGCCTGCATATAAAAATCAATGGCGTAAGTTGCGGTAAAAATGTTGATAAAAGCTAATAATGCCAATTGAAAGTTGGAGCCATGGGCAATACCACTAAAATTTATAAATACTAAAACGAGAGCAAAAGCTAAAATACCGCCGATTATTCGTATTACAATACTCGTGCCCATAATTTGTGCACTTTGATGTTCTCTGTCGAGTACTTCTTTGGTGACTAAACTGTTAAGACCAAGTGCGGTTAACGGCGCTAATAAGGCAACAATAGCTAATAAATAATTTAATTCTCCAAAAATTTTTGGACCTAAACTTCTGGCGATCAGCAACATAACAATAAGGTTTAACCCCATAGATATTATTTTTTCGCTGAGTAGCCAAATACTGCTAGAGAATTCTTTGTTGTTCATTAAATGAATTGGTAAGTAAAGTTGAGACGTATTTTATCTGGTTTAATATTTTTTGTCGCTAATCATGGACTTTTTTAAGTAAGTATATTTAGAAGTGTTCTTTATTTAATAAAACCAATCAATATTTATAATCAATAAAAACATGCTAATCTATTTATACGTACATTAAGTCAATAAATAGATTAGCACAATCATGATCCTTCCCAACTTAAAACATTTACATTACTTGTTAATGTTACATAAACATCAACATTTTCATCGTGCAGCAGAAGCCTGTTTTGTTAGTCAGTCAACGCTGAGTAGCGCCATTTTTAAACTTGAGCAACAGCTTGATTGTCAGTTGTTAGAACGTGACCATAAAACGTTTATTTTTACCGCTATTGGTGAGCAGGTGGTCGTATTGGCGCAGCAATTATTAGTGTCATCCACCGAGTTGGTTGATTTTGCTAAAAGTCAGGGGGATGCTTTATCAGGCTCAATCAAAATAGGCTGCATTCCAACCATAGCGCCTTTTTTATTAACAGACTTAATTGGTCAAAGTCGGCAGTTATTGCCAAACCTATCACTTTATATTCGAGAAGATACCACTGAAAATTTATTATCTCAGCTGGCAAATGGTGAGTTAGACACGGTAATTTTAGCACTACCCATTCCTCAACATGCTTTTATTAGTGAGACATTAGGTAAAGACCATTTTTATATTGCTGGTGAGCAGAGCTTAGTTGAACAATTTTTGCATCATCAAAATTTTGAAAAAATGCCGACACAAAGTACCTTTTTATTAACTAAGGAGCATTGTTTAACCGATCACACTATTTCAGCCTGTAATATTGAAAATAAGGCGATTATTAATTCGTTTTCGCCAAGCAGTTTAGCCTCGTTAGTGCAAATGACCGCTTTTCAACAGGGGATTACTTTTTTGCCTGAAATGGCGGTAAAAAAAGGATTAGGTAAAGCTGAAGGTTTAACGATTAAAAAATTGCAGCAGCACAAATTTAGAGAAATCGGTATGCTTTGGCGTGCTAGCTCTACTCGTCAGCCTACCTATAAAGCCTTAGCAAACATCATAAAACCAATTTTGTCTTAAATAAAGACTATTTTCAATTAAGTTGTTGAGTATGTAACTTTTTGATTTTAAAGTGCTTTGTGGGTTGCTGCTTACGTTACAAGGATGTAATTTATTAGACAATGCAGGAGCATATTGTCCTGCCGCGACAAGGTAAGCTTATTATGCTTTGTTGTGCCTCGTTTCACTCGTGACAACCTACAATAAGTTTAGTTTTGTTAATTTTTTTTAAACTATTTACTTCATTGACACTACCTTATTATTAAACGATACATCTATGTGGTTGAGTCAATATAACCATGCTAAATAATGGCATATTTCATCAATTAACATGTTAACACTTGGTAAAAGCAATAATGAAAAAAAATAAAAGAGTTAACGGTGTTTGAACGTAGTGACGAAACACTCGTTAAACAAGCACTAAAAGGGAAAAAATCAGCGTGGATTTCGTTAGTGCAACGTTATGAAAAAAACTTGTATAACTACACTTTACGCATGGTGAGTAATAGCGAGGATGCGTTAGATTTAATGCAAGATATTTTTGTTGCTGTCTTTCGAAATTTATCAACCTTTCGTGGCGAAAGCCCTTTTAAAGGTTGGTTATTTAAAATTGCACATTATCGTTGTATCGAGTTTTATCGCCGTAAAAAGCCAAGTCAATCGCTTGATGATGCACCAGAGCAACAAAGCGAAGACAGTAAGGCTTGTCCTGAATACCTTATGGTAAGTTCTCAGCAAGCACAAGCGCTTCATCAAGCAATGCAATTTTTACCTTTTAATCAAAAGGTTGTTGTAGAAATGAAGTTTTTCCAACAATTCACCTTTGAGGATATTGCCGAGCAATTAGGGATTTCTACCAATACCGCTAAATCACGTTTGTATAGCGCGCTAGATAAACTTAAAGGTCAACTTGGAGGCAGTTATGTCTGAATATATAAATGAAAATACCCTTGATGGTTCAGAGGATGAAACACAAATAGCGCAACTTTTTGCTAATTATTTAGACGGAAAATTATCAGCGAATGAGCAAGCATCGTTTGAGCAAATTATTGCAGATAAACCAATATGGCAAGCAAGATTTAATGCCGCATATGCGATAGCACATCAAGCGCAGTTAACAGAAGAACAAAATGTGCCGAAATGGGATCGTGCCTCCACATTTTATTCATCACAGCGCGATAACTTCCCAAAAAATTCATGGTGGCAATGGCAAGGATCACCGGTAATGGCGATGGCATTTTCGTGTTTTGCCGTAGCATTGGTCATTTTTAAAGTAGATATACAACTAAATGAACAAGGTTTATTAGTGAGTTTTGCTAACACGTCTAAAACACAAACCTTATCAGATGAAAAATTAGCGGCGTTGGTGGCTAAACAGGTGAATGAAAAAGTAGATCAAAAATTAAGAGAATTTGCTAGCGAACAACAAGTGGTTTTGGCCAATTTTAGTGCTGATATTCGGGTAAAACAGCAAGAAAACAACTTACAACTAGCAAGTTATTTAATGGCGACTGCAAGAAAAGAACGTAAAGAAGATATTGGCGATTTTATTAGCTACGTTAATGAACAAAATCGCGCGGATAATGCACAGCAAACGTTTGAATTGCAACAGCTTAAATATGCAATTGAAAATAAAAAATTAAAACAGGTTAATCAATTACAGCCTGCTAACTATAAACTAGAGGATTAATACGATGCTTTTTTTTACTAATAAAGAGTCAACAAGTAAGTGTTTAACAATAAAACGTACTTTATTGTTGATACCAAGTGTTTTAATGGCTTTTTCAAGCCCTATAAATGCTGAGCAATATGCTGATATGCATAAACAATTAGCGATAATGGGTAATATTATTAAATCATCTACTAAGTATGATGCTTCGAAAAAAACACCTAAAATAGCACAAGTTGAATCAACGTATTTAAAAGGGCAAGGGGTAGTTTTTACCATTAAAACGTCATCAAGTTTTTTTAATTTATCTCGTTTTAATATTAGCATACCGCATATTCCAGATGTGCGAGAAGTTCCTGATGTAAGCGGGCGTTTTGATGGCGATTTGGGGCAAATAGTAGATGATGCAATGGACGTTGCCTCAGAGTCGTGGGAAATTGCCGTAGAGTCGATGAGCGATCAACGCGATGCATATCGTGAATTACGTAACCAACAACGTGAATTATCATCACAAAATCGAAATATAGAACGTGAAATTAGAGATTTAGAGTACCAAAATAGACATGCCGACAAAGAAACTAAACAAGCATTAGCTAAACAAAAGAAACCCTTGCTAGAGAAAAAAGCTCAATTAGAAAAATCTCGTCAACAATTAGAGAAAAAAACGACTGAATTAAAAGCGCAGCAAAAAATGGTGAAAGAAAAGCAAAGTAAAGCACAACAGCAATATTATCAATCGCTCAGTCAACTTATTGGGGAAACGTTTTGTTCGTATGGCAACACGCTTAAGGCATTACCTAACAATGAAAAAATATCAGTAATTTTAAAAGGTGCAGCACAATCTAAACAGCCTAATTTAGTAAACGACAAAATTTATGTGTTTAATAAACAAGATGTCGTCAATTGTGCTATTGACAAAATAACGGCAGATAAATTAATGGCAAATAGTGAGCAATATGAGTTTTAAGTTATTAGTGTTGTTGAAATTAGCGTAGATTCGAACAATGAATATTAATATGGAAGGCTATGTCGTACACAACTGTCGCTAAATAAAATTTATTGTAGGTTTTTTTGTAGGTTTTTTTGTAGGTTTTTTTGTAGATTTATTGTAGGTTGTCACGAGTGAAACGAGGCACAACAAAGCAACTAATTATAGAGTTAGCAACAACTAAGGGGAATATAACTATATGGAATTTAAATGTTATTTTGATTTTTTGTGATTAAATATTTTTTAAGTTAACAGATTTAGCTTGTTAAGTGATCAGGCGACGATTTTATAGAATGAGCATTGTTAGTTGAAACGTTATTTTTAGCGATAAATAACTGTTTAAATTTATTTAAAATTAACTGTAATTTGTCATTAAATAGCGTCGCTATTTCAAAAAGTTTATTACCTTTAGACACTTGTTTTATGTGAAAATACGTTTCTTCATGGTTAGGTATTAAAACAAAGTGCATGTTTGAAATCATTGATAAGTTTGTTAATTTTTTAATCTTAATGGGGGAGTTTATTAATTCATTTGGAACTGTATTTAATTTTTTTACATTGTTTTTGGAAAAAATCAAACGATAATTCCCTTCGCTTTGAGACGTTGGAAATACATGTGTTTGCACTGTTTTATAGGCACTTTTTTCATTACATGTACTGTCAGAAGCATAAGAATATGCGCAAGCTAAACTAGTAAGGGCTATAGAACTTACTATAAATAAAGGTTTTAATAATCGAGCTATTTTAATGTTCATGTTTTCTTCCTTTTCCCTATTCACAACATTAAATGGGTTTACTTAATTAAATTGATGGAAATTTGAATAATATTGTTACCAATTGAGTTCAATTGTAACAATAAGTTCAAAATGATTAAAATGCTATATTGATCGGATAGATGGTTAAATATTTACGATGAAAGAAAGTTCTTGTTGATTAAACTGGTCTACACATATACCTAATTACTAAGGCTATGTTCTCTCTAGTTGTTGCTAAATGTATAGTTGGTTGATTTTAAATCATATTGTAGGTCGCTGCTTACGTTACAAGGATGTAATTTATTAGACAATGCAGGAGCATATTGTCCTGCCGCGACAAGTTAAGCTTATTATGTTGTGTTGTGCCTCGTTTCACTCGTAATAACCTACAATAAACCTAAAATAAGCCTAAAATAAATTTTATTTAGCAACAGTTGTTTACAACATAGCCAATATCAATGCTATTAAATTTAATTCTCGTTGAATAGACAATAACTTAATAGCGTTGGTATACATTATTTATAGATTAAAACGAAAATATGACCTTAAAACAAGCGCGCCAAATTTCTTATATTAAAGATTTTTTAAAACAATACCCCATTGGAAAAACTGTCATTAAATGGGCGATAATACTATCGCTGGCCGGATTGGTTTGGTTTGCTAATCGTCAAGCGCAACGTTATTTGGGAGAACAAGCGCGTATTGAAACGGGGCTTAGTTCTACTTTATTGGCTCAAGCGTTTGTATTAGCACAGCGTGATCATAAATTGGTACTCGCTGAAATGTCGGCTGTTTGGTGCCCAACTTGTCGAAAGCTAGATCAAACAATCTTTTCAAATGAGAAAGTTAAAGCAAAAATCAAAGCAGATTATATTTTTTCTCGAATAGACTATGACTCTGCGCAAGCAAAAACGTTTATGGAAAACTATCAAGTTAGAGGCTTTCCAACCGTTTTAGTGCTCAATGCTCATGGTGAGCAATTAGCAAGGTTACCACTAACATTTAATAGCCAAGAGTTTATAGCGATGTTAGCTAAAGTTAGTGGTACGGTGCATTAATATTGTTTCTTTAATGAGTAATTTTGAATTTATTTCAGGATTTATTTGATTGATTTTTAAATACACTTTTTTTTGAATTCAGTCAAAACAACAGTAGGGTTAATAAAAGCATCTATTTTTGCTTTCAATAGCTGAAAATCATACTTAGGTGAAAACCATAATACCGTGTCATCATAATCGCCTACTTCATTAATTCTAATCACTTCAACTTTTCCCCAAGGTTCAATGATGATTGTTTCTTTACCGACCACTTTAAACTGATAATGTTTTATTTTTTCACTCGCTTGGCGGAATAAGCTGATAGAGGTTGTCCCTTTGATAAGCTCAAGTCTTAACTGTTCACCTAACGTATCAAGATCATACAGTGGGGCCTTGGTATTTTCATATTGTGTTTTTTCATCATCAAGAATAACCTGCGAAAGCGAACCTTTATTGGTGATTTTGGCAACCATTTCTCGGGCATCTAATCCTTTGATTGTTTGAGCAAAGTGATCCGTATAAAAGCGAGCATCTTTTGCCGACCAATGAAGTGATGATACTTGTTTATAAGTTGAGCCAATGCCCAGTATTTTCGTTTTACCTGTTGACGTAATAAGCGCCTCGTTTTTATGCCAACTTATTGTTCTTTTTAAGCTGCCTGCATTAATACCTCCTATAGTTACTTTATAGTTAAAGGTTTTATTACATTGGAACAATTGCCTAAATTGAAGCGCTGTTAACGATGAATAATTAACATCATTTTTTTGAGGTAGATGTTCAGTTTTTTGAGGTAGATGTTCAGTCAAAACTTGTGCGAACAGAGCACCTGAATATATAAATGAAAGTAAAAAAAAGAGATACAAAAATCGTTGTTGAGTAGAGTGTGTCATACGTTCTCTTTCATAAGTGTTATAGTTTTTTTGTTATTAATCATTAAAATGAGTTACTTAATTGCAAACGTAATTCAGCCTTATTAATAGCGGTATTGTTTGAAATAGGAAAGGCTAAATCGATATGAATTATTTGGTGTTCTTTACTTGAATGTGGTGAATATAAACGAGCCCCAATACCTGCTGAGTATAACCAACCGTTTTCAATATTTTCAATATTTTCAATTTGTTCAATATTGCTACGACCAAAAGCTTTACCTGTATCGATAAAAGCGGCTGCCGCTAAGTCAACTAATTTAAAGAGATTAATGTGAGGGTAATAACGTAATTCTGACGTTAAATTAATTGAATTTTTACCTTGCTGGTATTCTAGTGGAAACCCTCTTATTCCTGTATCACCACCCATTGCAATGGGTGTGTCGATATACTGATTTTTAGATACGGTATCAATGTTTCTTAAATAAAATACCCATTGATCTGAAAGAGGGTAAAATAATTCACTTTTTAATGTTGCGTAAAACCTATCATCATTCGTTTTATAATTCTCATTACGAAACTTAAAGTTAAGTAAAAATAATGCCTTATCAAACGCATAACCTTTACTCACGTTAGCTTGTAAAATTGTGCTCGCGGCATTTTTTTGATTGCCGTTACCCAACCCTATTTTAGTTTTAATTTGCCAACCGTTATTGAAATCTTCAATTTGCGTAATTAAATGAATATTGGTTAGTTTTTTAAAGTCTTTTTCAATGTATTCATAGCCAAACCACGGGTAAAGTAGTGCTCGGTTTTGTGGTAATTGTTGTGAGGGTAAAATGTTTATCCCGTTATCAAATGCGTTAAAGTTATGTTCATCTTGAGTAAAGCCAACACTATAGTGCACAGCATAATGTTCTGTATTTTGCTTTAACCATGCAAAGCCAATGTTTTTAACATTAATGTTATGAATAAATTTCGCTTGGTCTGTTCCATTTTGAAAAATAGTGTCAACGCGTTTTTCATCATTAAAACCAAGAGTGTAGGCATAATCAGAATGGAAACTGACAAAATCTTTTTCTAAAAAAATTGATTTTTGTTGACCATCATCATTGTTAGCAAAAATAAAATTTAAATCGATATTGTGTTTTTGGAACAAAGGCACTGAACTGATGATGCGATTGCCTGAACGTTGATCGTCGCTAAATGCTTCTACTCTTGCGTAAACACCTAGGCCAAGCAGGTTTCTTTCTTTAACGCCCCAACTGAAGTTGTTTTTTCCGCCTTTTCGACCAAAACTCGCCGTTGGCAATAAAGACCAATTGTCCCATGTTTGTACATAAATATGTTGGTCATTTTTTTTATAAAAAACTCGCGCATCTCGTAAATATTTTTTAGTCCGTAAATGTCGCTCTAATTCGTCTAGATCTTGCTTGTTTTTGTTGCACTCAGTTAAAAAAAAAGCAGCTTCATTTTCTAATGTTTTCACTTTAGTTTTAATGTGTAACCAATTTGCCCAACGGTGAAAAAAATAAATACCGTCTTGATTTTCATCAAATATAGGTTCGGGTTGAAAAACAACGTTAGACTCTTTTTTTGCGCAATCTGGCAAGGTGTTTTGACTTATCGTAACTGCTGGCGCTACGTCATCTTTCGCAAATGAAGAGAAATGACTAAAGATAAGCGGAAAACAAAAAAAAAGGATGCTTTTTTTTCTATTAGAACAACACATATTAAAGAGATCCAGAACAGCTAAATGAAATGTATGATCAATAAATATAATGATTGCACAATCATCTATTGTTCATCTAAAAACAAGCATACTAAGTACCACTACGCCTTAAATCAAGTATATTCATCTTTTGTTAAGACAATATGTTAATTCATTATTTTTAATAAAAAATTGACTATTTTTTTGATTAATTACACTAATGCTAAGTTAACGCTAAGTTTTGTTTGCTATTATAAAAATCTTTAGCGTTAATTTATTTAAGATTTAAGCCATGACCAACAATTTATTGATTAAAAAAACATGTTTATTGATTATTTTTATCTTATGTTTACCCATTCAAGCCAATGCGCGTGATCAGGTCCGAAAAAATGGTGATATTTTAGAATTTGCCATTCCATTACTTAGCCTTAGTAGCACTTTAATTCTTGAAGATGACTTTGACGGCAGTATGCAATTTTTAAAAGCATTTGCAACTTCAGAGATAACCACACAGGTATTAAAAAAATTAACCCATGAACGCAGGCCAAATGGAAGTTGTTGTGAATCGTTCCCTTCGGGGCACACATCTGCGGCTTTTATGGGAGCGTCGTTTATTCATTATCGTTATGGCTGGAAATATTCAGTACCGGCTTATATTGCTGCTACCTATGTTGGCTATAGCCGAGTGCATTCAAACCAGCACTATACCCGAGATGTGGTAGCCGGTGCTGCCGTTGGTATTCTTAGTAGCTATTTTTTTACTCAAAAATATAAAGGGTTTTCTGTAACACCTTATGCTGTTGCCGATGGTGTTGGTTTGCAAATTAATTCACAATTTTAATCGTTACCCATAAAACAACCGGCTATTACAGCTGAATTAACTTAAATGGATATACACATGACTCTGTTATACAAAACAACAACAGTATTATTATGCACAGCATTTTCTTTGTCAGTATTTGCGGAAAATGCCAAAGAAATTAATTTTGCTCAATTACCTAGTGCGGTTCAAAAAGCGGTATTAAAAGAGGTAAGTATAAATAACATCACAAAAGTTGAACTTATTCATGAAGAAGAAGCAACTAAATATGAAATAGAAAGTAAAGCCAATGGTGTAGCTAAAGATGTTGTATTAGCAAACGATGGTAGCATTATGGAAATAGAGCAAGGCAGTGCGCTAAACAAGTTGTCGACTAGTGCATTACAGGCCATTAAACATGATTATCCTGATTTAAAAATTGATGAAATAGAGTCAGTTCAAACTTTTTATACGGCAGTTGAAGGCACAGTTAAAGGCAAAAAAGTAGCATTTAAAGTACTTGCTACTGGAGATATTGAAGGTGGAAATGAAAGTTCAAAAGAAGAATTTAAAGATTAATTTTCTATGAGGTATATATTGTCTCTATTTAAAATATTACTGAAGTTGCTTTGTTGTGCCTTGTTTCATTTATGACAACCTACAATAAATTTTATTTAACGACAATATTATGATTTGTTGTGCCTCGTTTCACTCGTGACAACCTACAATAAATTTTATTTAGCGACAGTTGTATACAACATAGCCGACATTAATAGCCGACATTATATGAGAATATTATTAGTTGAAGATGACAAAATGATCGCTGATGCGATTGTTTTGTCGCTTAAAGATGCAGACTATGCCGTTGATGGCGTGAGCGATGGTAAATCAGCGTTAACGGCCGTTTCTTGCCAAAATTATGATTTAATCTTACTTGATTTAACCTTACCCAAAATTGATGGTTTAACAGTATTAAAAACATTACGTAAAACACATGAAACCCCTGTTATTATTATCACCGCTCGTGATACTTTAAATGAACGTATTATCGGTTTAGATTTAGGCGCTGATGACTATTTACTAAAACCTTTTGATTTAAGTGAGTTATTAGCACGTATTCGCGCGGTGTTACGTCGTAAAAATGGATCTTCACAGTCACTATTAAGTAACGGCATAATTACTCTTGATCCTGTAAACCATGAAGTTTTGCTGCCATCAATATCACCACAATTATTACCTTCTCGTGAATTTATGCTACTGCAAGCGTTGTTAATGCGCCCTGGTGCTATTTTGTCGAGAAGTGAGTTAGAAGATAAAGTTTATGGCTGGGGAGATGAAGTTGAAAGCAATGCCATTGAATTTATTATTTACTCTTTACGAAAAAAGTTAGGCAAAGAATATATTATAAATGTCAGGGGGTTAGGATGGATGGTCTCAAAAAAACAGTAAGTTATTCTATTCAACACCGACTTTCTCTTTCATTGTCTCTGTTAGTAATCATTATCGGCATACTGGCGGGTAGCTATAACTTTTATACTGCAAAACATAATGCCAAAGAATGGCAAGATAATTATTTACAGCAAATTTTACATATTTATCAAACAAATATTAAAAAAGAGTTTAATAATAATAGTGAAATTTTTTCAGCAAATAATGAAGCTGAAACCAGTTTGTATATTAAAAAACTACCAACACAGCAAACAAAATTTTTACTCGAAAAATCAATACTATTTAACATCCCATTAGATTTTAGTAATGGCATAAAAACAGTAAAAGGCAGTAACGATAGCTATAGAGTAGCAGTACGCACGTTAGATTCTGGAGAACGTTTAATTGTTGCACAAAGTACCATTGAACGTGACGAATTAGTCACTGACAATGCTTTAAACGCATTAATCCCTATTTTTTTATTAGTGCCGCTCATCATATTATTACTACACCAATATATAGCACATCTTTTTCTGCCAATAAAACAAGTCAGTTCTACGATTAATAAAAGCCAATACGATGATTTTTCAACAATATCACTGACCGAGTTACCAAAAGAAATTCACCCTTTTGTCAATTCAATAAACCAATTGCTTAACAGGATTGCTGAGCATATTTCAATGCAGCAACGCTTCATTGCTGAAGCGGCTCACGAATTACGTTCGCCATTAACGGCCTTGTCTTTACAAGCCGAACGCCTTGATAATTTAGTTACGTCAGAACAAGCAAAAAAGCAATTAGCTGTACTCCGCTCGGGTATTGAACGAAATAGAAACTTAGTTTCACAATTATTGACACTTGCTAAAGCGCAATCAGGCCAAAATTATGCAATCACAAGCATTTTCCTACCCACCACTATTAAAATGGTGGTTGAAGAATTAATGCCTTTAGCTAAACAAAAGAATATTGATATTGGTGTCGTAGAATCTCAACAGGTATATATTCAAGCTAATGAATATGAATTATGCACTTTATTTAAAAATTTGATTGATAATGCGATTAAATATTCAAATGAAAATGGAGTAATAGATATAGCAATTGAGCAAACAGACAAAAATACATCTGTTAGTATTTTAGATTCTGGTTCAGGTATAGAAAATGCCGACATTGAACACGTTTTTTCTCCTTTTTATCGAGGAATCGAAACTGAAACGTTAGGAACAGGATTAGGTTTATCTATTGTTAAAGTTATTGCTGACAAATTAAATGCCAGCATTGAAATGCGTTATATCGACAATGTTGGTTTTAAAGTAACTATTGTGTTTGTTAAAGGAGTTTATGGTTGATATTGAGTTAAGCAGACTATAATACCAATCTTACAAACTAAGTGATCATTTCTTCTTGTTAAAACCATCAACAACGGCATTATTTATTTTATCATTAGGGTTTGAATAATTGATCTGGAATATCAATGTGATTAAAAAGTACAAAATAAAACAAATTTAATCGTTATTTTTAAAGCAAGAAGAGTATTATTTTAATCGTTGTTTTTATTTAAAATGCGGAATACGAGCTATGAAAATTAGTATTAAACAGTTTTTCATAATTATCGGTATTGGCATTTTTTTGTTGATGGCATTATTCTTCTATTTTCTACGGAATATAGAAATAACGGCTACGCAGTTAAAAAATATAGAATACAATCGTTATTTACTCAGCCAAAAAGCGGATGAATTGAGGCAAAGTTCTGAAGATTTAACCAAATTCGCGCGGCTGTATGTAGCAACAGGCAATAAAAAGTATAAAAACAATTATTATTCCATACTCGCCATTCGGCACGGAACAAGTCCTCGCCCTGAAAATTATGATAACACCTATTGGAATTTAGATAGCCAGCATAATAACAAACTTCACCCGATGAATTTTGCTGAGTCGTTAGATGAAATGATGAAAAAACTTCCTTATACGCCTGCAGAGTTCGTTTATTTACATCTTGCTGAAAAACATTCTGAGCACTTAGTTGCTGTTGAAACGAAAGCCTTTAAGTTAAGTGAACAATTTTATTTGGATATAAATCAAAACAAAAGCAAGTTCCCAAATAAGTTAATAGCAGCTAACGCTTTAAATAATAAAAATTCATTGTTTCGGCAGGCAAGTTTGTTACTTAATTCTGCTGATTATTTAGCTGAAAAGCAAAAAATAATGTTACCCATCGATAAACTGTTAATCCTAGTGCGGCAACGCACAAACCAAAAATTAACAATTACCCATCAACGTATTGAACAGCTTTCTTTTATTCTAAATAGCTTAGTTTTAACAACATTTTTGTTGTTTTTATTCCTCATATTAAAAGTTAAGTCTCGGGTCTTTAAACCAATAAATTATATCAGTAAAACTATAAGTGCTATAAATAACGCAAAAAAAATAACAACCTATCAAAGCGATTTTCAAGATGAATTTGAACAAATGGCTGTGCAGTTTAGCAATATGTATAAAGAGAATAATGATGCGTTACTGCGCTTAAACTTAGCTTTGAAAATATCTAAACAAATTTGGTTTGAAATAAATTTAATTAATTACGAGATTAAAATTTCAGACCAATATTCAAAAATGCTGGGTTATGACCCTGAGCATTTTGAAACATCTTTTGCTCGTTGGAAAAACGAAATGCACCCAGATGATTTACCGATGGTAATGCGTCAATTTAATCGATGTATTGATGAAAAAGGTATGATTGAATGTGAATATCGTAGAAAAAAGGCAGACGGTAGTTGGCTTTGGTTGCATTCGGTTGGTCAAGTTGTTGATATTTATGAAAATAACAAACCAACAACGATGATTGGTTTACATATGGATATTAGCCATCGTAAAAATAAAGAATTTAAAGAAAATATGCGCAAGCAAGTTATCGAATTATTGTTTAGAAATACCGATTTACACCGGATATTAGAATTGATAGCAAAAGGCGTTAATGAAAAAATAGCCCATAGCTCCTGTGGAGTATTTTTATTTGAAAAAGATAATACATTATTAAGTTCTGTACTTTGGAGTGGACCATCGTCTGCCTATAGCGAAATGTTAGAAGTTAAAACGATTAATCCCAATGAAGGAAGTTGTGGCTTAGCAGGATCCACTGGCACGCGGCATCTAATAAGCGATATATGTACAAATATAAGGTGTTTGCACTGTAAAGACGCCGCAATAAAGGCTGGTTTTGTTACTTGTTGGTCTGAGCCTATTATTAATGCGAAAAAAGATATTTTGGGGGTACTGTCAATTCGATTTACCTACGCAGCCAAACAGACAACCGACAATGTCGAATTGTTAAAATTCGTTAGTCAATTGATCGCGTTAGTGCTTACGCAAATTCAAACTGATCAACAATTAATATTAGCCGCGAGAGTGTTTAAGGATACTCATGAAGGAATAATTATTGCCGATGAAAATGCCAACATTATTGATGTGAATGAATCGTTTACCGATATTACTGGCTACTCAAAAAAAGAAGTATTGGGGAAAACACCACAATTTTTTCAATCACACAGGCACTCCAATGATTTTTATAAACAAATATGGCAAACCGTTAATAAGTTAGGTTTTTGGCAAGGTGATGTATGGAGTTGCAAAAAGGATGATAGTTTGTTTGCTGGCTTGTTTAATATAACCAAAATTCAAAGTAGCCAAGGGGTCATTAATTATATTGGTTTATTTACCGATATTACGTTGCTTAAAGCACAGCAGCAGTCTTTAGAGTTGTTGGCGCATTATGATCCTTTAACCAAGTTACCAAACAGATCTTTATTTGAAGACCGTTTTAAACAAGCCGTTGCTAGACAGCAACGTACTCAGAAGTTTCTCGCAATTGTTTTTCTTGATCTTGATAACTTTAAGCCCGTTAATGATGTTTATGGACACGATGTGGGGGATGAATTATTAAAACAAGTTGCACAGCGTATTACTGATTCTTTACGTGCAGAAGACACTGTTTTTCGACAAGGAGGCGATGAATTTGTGCTACTGCTAAATGGGGTCGATTCAGAAGAACATTGTCATCAGTTAATGACTCGTATACATCAAGTTTTAGCTGAACCTTTTGAATGTGGTGAACATCGTTGTGAAATTTCTGCCTCTTCAGGTATAACATTTTATTCACAAGACAATGAACATTTAGATAACTTGTTACGCAATGCCGACCAAGCAATGTATCAGGCGAAAAAATCAGGTAAAAATACGTTCCATTTTTTTAATGATTTTGAGACCTAATTATAGCGAAACAAGTTTATTTTTCGTTATTACATTAAGCGTAAATGACGTTTATTTGCTTAACGGTTAGATTAAATTTTTAACACCTTGAGGATGAAGATCTTCAACACTTTTTTTGCGAAATGATAGCCAGTTTATCCAGCCAAAAAACAAGGTGATAATCCAAATAAAATAATCAATTAACAATAATTCATTTCTTACAATACCAATTTTTCTTACAAGACTACACCAGTTAAAAAAGCCGTAATTACTTTTATATTTAAATATATTGTTTCCTTGTATTTCCCACAAATAGTTATATTTAAAACAAAATTCGTGAATGATCACCGGTATTAACAACAAACCAGTGGGCGAAAAAAACAACCAAACAATCCACGGAAATGAACTTCCATCAAAGACGAATCCTTTAGGAATGACAATAACTCGATTGTTAGGTAATCTATAATGCCAATCTTCAATGACCAGCCATTGTCGTTTTCGACATAGTAATTTCCAGATTTTAGCCAATAAATTGTGCTTTTTAGTTTTAATGGGAAAAGGTTGTAACTTAGGCATTAACATGATTTTTGTCATTAATTACGGTATATAACCCATTGTATATTGGTTATAGTCACAGTTTACAACGTAAATTTTTTTATATTGTCATTAAAATATTTGATTACGCGAAAAGGTATTTAGCGATTAATATGTTTTTAATCTTACTTATCCGATTATTCTTTCCGCTATGTTGTATACAATTGTTGCTAAATAAAATTTATTGTAGGTTTTCACGAGAGAAACGAGGCACAACCAAGCATAATAAGCTTAACAGGTCGCGGCAGGACAATATGCTCAGGACAATATGCATCCTGTATTCTCTAGTAAATCACATCTTTGTAACGTAAGCCGCGACCTACAAAATGATTTAAAATCAAATGATTATAAATTTAGCAACAACTAAGGGGTACATAGCCATCATTAAAACTACTAATAGTCAGGAAAACCTATGTCTGTAGAGTTACTGCCACACTATATTGATAAATTAAATTCATTTATTGAAGATGAACTTGATTTGTCTTCAGTAATAAAAGAAGTTGAAGATAACCTGCAGTGTGAACATATTGCGATTTTAGTTGAGTCTTTTCCTATTTCTGCAAGGAAAATCATTTGGTTAGCTTTGTCTGGCGAGTTTCAACAGAACAGTTTCTTGGTGATGAAAAATGAATCGAGACAATTGTTACTTAAAGCACTTGATGATAAAGACTGTTTACCATTATTTGAAAAGCTCGATGCAACACAACTACTTGAGTTAGCACAAGATCTTGATGATCGTTTTATCGATTATGCCGTTGATAGTATGACGGTAAAGCAGCGTAGCTTGTTTAAAAAAGCGCAAGATTATTCGGTTGAAGAGGTAGGATACTGGCAAAATTATCAAGATATAAGCTTACCAAGCACGTTGAAATTATCATCGGCAAAAAAAGTTTGTAGTAAAAGTTTACCCGGATTATCAGAAGTGGCTTATGTAGTTGATGAAACGTCAACATTTTTAGGTGAAGTCAGTATTAATAAATTATTAAGTGTGACGTTAGATACGCCGTTATTGCAATTAATAAATAATGAAGTAATAACGGTTTCTACCTCTGATAATATTAGTGATGCAGCTGAAAAAGTTATTTTGTCAGGTAAATCAGCGTTAGCGGTTATTGATGAGCAAGGGCGCCTCACTGGGCGCATAGATTTACATACGGCCTATAAATATAAAGATCAGATCACTGAACACCAAATTATGCACGCGGGTGGTTTAACCGAAGAAGAAGATTTATTTGCCAATGTTTGGCTAAGTAGTAAAAACCGTGCTATTTGGCTTGGTATCAATTTAATCACTGCATTTGCTGCTTCATGGTTTATTGGATTATTTGAAGCAACTATTCAACAAGTTGTCGCATTGGCGGTATTAATGCCTGTTGTTGCGTCAATGGGGGGAATTTCAGGAAGTCAAACCATTACCTTGATTATACGCGGCTTGGCACTTGGTCAAATAACCGCGGCGAATAGACAAAATATCGTTAATAAAGAATTAAAGGTTGGTGTAATTAATGGTGTTTTATGGGCTAGTATCATTGGCATTATTACTTACATTTGGTTTGATAATTTTTTATTATCATTGACTATTTTTATCGCCATTTTGGGAAATATTTTAATCGCCTCTTTGTCAGGTGTTTGGGTGCCTTGGTTATTAACTAAATTTAATATTGATCCTGCGCTTTCTGGCGCTGTTATTTTAACAACCGTTACTGATATATTTGGTTTTATCGCATTTTTAGGCATTGGTTCGTTGCTATTAATATAATTAGTTGTTTTTTAGTTGAGCTGAGCTGTATGAGTGTGTTTACAACGCTAATTTTATGCTTCTATACAATAATTATTAATTAAAGGGGGTTTAATCAAAATTTTTTATCAGTAATCATAAAATTTTTCACTTTCCTTATTTTATTTTTCATTACATTATTTGGCTAAATTCAACGGTGAATTATTAGAGGAAAAAAAATGAAAAAAATGATTTTAGCTGCAGCTATAGCAATTATGAGCCTACCGGTATTTGCAGAAGAAACCGTGTTAGAAAAAGCTTCAGAAAGCTATATTCAAGAAGCACTAGCAACGTGTAAAGGCTATGCCTTAGAAGATGGTGTATCGGCAACTGAATTAGATAAATATTTACTTCAATGTATCAATGATGATTTAGAAGAAAATAATTATGAAAAAATAACAGAATTGCCTAAAGCTAGCTAGTTATCTATTAGTTTTTAAGTCACTCATATTATTAAGATCGTTTACTAAGCGGCCTTTTTAATATGAGTTTACTTATTCTCTGAGTGGCATTATTTATCGTTTGATAGGCTAAACTTTTACAAAAGGAAATAATTGCAACGTTTGTTTTATTACGTCGACTTTTTGGCTTTTTGCTAAGTAATTTGCATAGATATCACGAGAATAAACGGGAGCATTTTCAACAATATATAATTTATTTTTGCGGACGTATTCAAACGTCATTTGTCTTGGTAAATAAGCACTCCCACCCGCATCTAAAATAAAATTTAAAGCAATGATCGGTTGACTCATATAATGTTTTGCACGTGGCGAACTTTGAAATTCGCGCATGTATTGCACGTTAACTGACTCGCCATAATCAACCATAATAAAGTTTTCTAAATTATTAGTATTATATACATCGGATACTTCTGTTGAGACTAAATGAAGTGGTACTGTAGCCACTTTTTCGGTAACGAGATCCTCAACAAACGAAGGTTCAAATAAAAAAGCAATATCAATAACTCTGTTTAATAAGCTTTTACGCAGTTCGATAGGGCTGTAGGTGCTAGTGAATAAACTACAATCATCCATATTTCGATGAATTTTTTGTAACCAATCTTGCAATGCAATATCCCAAATAGACATCATTGAACCAATCACGAGTTGCATTGAATTATTTTCAGCAATACCGACATCTTGTTTGGTTTTTTGCCACATAAAAATGAGTTCGTTGGCATGTTTAATTAAGCGATGTCCCTCTGGTGTAAGCTTTAAATGTTTTTGGCTGCGATCAAATAATAAAACACCTAATTCATCTTCTAATAATTTTATTCTGGCACTAACCGCTGATTGAGTAATAAATAATGCTTCAGAGGCCAATCTAAAATGTAAGGTTCTACTTACTTCTAAAAATGTTTTTAAAAGTCCAATTCTCATGAACAAAATCCTAACTCGTGTTTAAACAAAATATTTGATTAAACAGTATAAAATAATTAATTTTATTGTATAGGTAAGGCAATGTAAACTGCAAAAAAATAAGATACCCTATAATAGAAACTTAAATTTCATAACCCACAGGATATAAAATGAAAATAGCAATTTTATCAAGGAACTCAAAATTATACTCAACGCGACGTTTAAAAGAAGCGGGGGAAGCTTTAGGGCACGAGGTCGATATTATAAATACCCTGCATTGCTATATGGACATTACCAGTAGCCGACCAACGGTGCGTTATCATGGTAATGAATTAGAACAATATGACGCGATTATCCCACGCATTGGTGCTTCAGTGACCTTTTATGGTACAGCTGTCGCAAGACAATTTGAAATGATGGGTACTTTTAATGTAAATGAATCGGTAGCAATAAGTCGTTCTCGCGATAAATTGCGTTCTTTACAATTATTGTCGAGAAAAGGTATTGGATTACCACGAACAGGTTTTGCAAGTAAGCCTGATAATATTAAGGATTTAATAAAAAATGTGGGTGGCGCTCCGGTTGTTATTAAATTACTTGAAGGTACGCAAGGTATCGGGGTTGTACTTGCTGATACCGCAAAAGCGGCAGAAGCGATTATTGAAGCTTTTATGGGGCTCAAAGCCAATATTTTGGTTCAAGAATTTGTTAAAGAAGCTGATGGTGCCGATATTCGCTGTTTAGTTATTGGTGGTAAAGTTGTTGCCGCAATGAAGCGCCAAGGTGCTGAAGGTGAATTTAGATCTAATTTACACCGTGGTGGTTCAGCTGAGGTTGTCAGGTTAACTAAAACAGAGCGTGAAACTGCAGTAAACGCAGCTAAAGTAATGGGATTAAATTTTTGTGGTGTTGATTTATTACGTTCAGTAAACGGCCCAATGGTGATGGAAGTTAATTCATCACCCGGCTTAGAAGGTATTGAAACTGCAACAGGTAAAAATGTTGCAGGTATGGTATTTGACTTTATTGAAAAAAATGCGAAACCTAACGCTAATAAAACGCGCGGAAAAGGTTAATAAAAAATGGCAAAAGATATATTGCGTATTGGTGAGTTTGAAATTTTACCGGGGGAAGATCGTAAAATAAACCTTCCCGTGGCTAAGTTATATACCGATGCTGATGTTTCCTTACCTGTTCATATTATTCGTGCTAAAAAACCTGGGCCAACAATTTTTATTAGCGCAGCGGTTCATGGCGATGAAATAAATGGTATAGAAATTATTAGACGTTTAATTACCCAAAAAAACTTTAAAATAATAAGAGGAACGTTCATTGCCGTGCCTATGGTGAATGTTTATGGTGTTGTTAATCAAAGTCGGTATATGCCCGATCGTCGTGATTTAAATCGATGTTTTCCGGGGTCGGCTAAAGGTTCTTTGGCTGGAAGGGTTGCACATATATTTTTGAACGAAATTGTAAAACATTGTGATTACGGTATTGATTTGCATACAGGCGCCATTCACCGTTCTAATTTACCGCAAATACGCGCAGATATTTCGTGTGAAACAACTAAAACATTAGCGCAAGTTTTCGGGGTTCCAGTTATTTTAAATTCAACACTCTTAGATGGTTCATTAAGAGAAGCGGCACGAGAACATGACACTAAGGTTTTGTTATATGAAGCAGGAGAGGCCTTGCGTTTTGATGAATTTTCAATAAGAGCAGGTATTAAAGGTATTGAAAATGTCTTACAACATTTAAAACTTACCCGTAAAAAAGTCTCTAAAAAGAGGATAGTAGACCCTTATATCGCCAATAGTAGTGGTTGGCTGCGCGCTAATGCGAGTGGTATTGTAAATAATAAGGTTTATTTAGGTGATCAAATCACTAAAGGTGATGTTTTGGCTGAAATTGGTAGTCCTTATGGTGATATTCTCGGGGTGGTAAAAGCGACACGTTCCGGGATATTAATTGGCAAGCAAAATATTCCGTTAGTACAAGAAGGTGAGGCCATGTTCCATATTGCTTATTTTACTGAAAGTGATGAAGAAATAGCGGAACATATTGAAACAATTCAGGATTCATTAGTACCTAATGATGAATTTGAGTCGTAATTATAAAAGTTGGCTATGTTCCCTTTAGTTGTTGCTAAATGTATAATTATTTGATTTTAAATCACTTTGTAGGTCGCTGTTTACGTTACAAGGATGTAATTTATTAGACAATGCAGGAGCATATTGTCCTGCCGCGACAAGTTAAGCTTATTATGCTTTGTTGTGCCTCGTTTCACTCGTGACAACCTACAATAAGCAACAGTTGTGTACAACATAGCCTAAAAGTTATGTTAATTTAAATGTGTAAATGTGTAAATGTGTAAATGTGTTCTTGGAGTGATGATGTTAGATAACAGTAAAAAAGAGATCGTTGGTCGATTAGAGTCGATAGCATTACCCGATTTGGCTATATCCGATTTACAAGTAAGAGTTGATACTGGTGCAAAAACGTCATCTTTACACGTAGATAATATTGTTAAATATATGAAAAAAGGGAAACCTTGTGTGAAGTTTGATCTTCATCCTGATATTCATAATGTTAGTCGGCTTGTTTCTTGTAATGCGCCTATTTGTGATATTAGAAAAATAAAGTCATCAAATGGAGACTCAGAGCAACGCTATGTTATTAAAACCCCAATAGTTTTAGGTAGTAGAAGTTGGGAAATTGAAATAACGCTGACCGACCGCTCCGATATGAATTATTTGATGTTACTGGGTAGAGAAGCGTTAGGTGCCGGATTTTTAGTCGATCCATCTAAGGTTTTTTTGCAAACTATTATTAGTAATGATGAATAAGTTATTAGGCAAAATTAACGGTATTTAACTTAGAGAGCCAAGTAATGACATTTGAGAAAATACAAATATTATTTAGTAAGACAATATTCATCATAAGCGGGCAACCAATTACGCTAGGTAATATTTTATTTATACCTATTTTGCTTTTTTTGGGACTATGGTTAACTAAAATTTTTGTTAACTTTGTTACTAAAAAGCTCTTAATAAGAAATACCGATCCAAATGTTATTCAACTTTTACGGCGAATATTTTACGTTATAGCAATCATAATATTAGCTATTACAATACTCGATTTTATTAATGTGCCTATTACTGCTTTTGCGTTTTTATCAGGTGCTGTGGCGATTGGTTTTGGTTTTGGTGCACAAAATATTATTAACAATTTTATTAGTGGCTGGATTTTAATGTGGGAAAAACCAATCCGAATTGGTGATTTTCTTCAAGTTGATGATGCCAAGGGCATTGTTGAACAAATTAATACCCGTTCAACCTTGATCAGACGAGTTGATGGAGTACATTTATTAGTACCCAATAGCAAGTTATTAGAAACTACGGTGGTGAATTGGACGTTAGTTGATCGACTTATTCGTACTTCCGTGAAAATAGGTGTCGCGTATGGTTCACCAGCCAAACTTGTTGCTCAGCTAATACAACAAGCGGTTGAAGAACAAGAAGAAATTTTACAAACACCTAAGCCAATAGTCTCTTTTGATGATTTTGGCGATAATGCACTAATTTTTGAAGTATTGTTTTGGATAAACTCTAATGTAGAAGGTGGTTTGAGAGTTAGTCGTAGTAATGTTCGCTTTAAAATAGATGAATTATTTACACAAAACAATATTGTTATTGCTTTCCCACAACGGGATGTACATATTGATGGTTCATTAATAATTAAAAATATTATTCAAGATACTTCTATCGATAAAGGTAATTAAGATGTGCAGATTTTTAGCTTATTCAGGTAAAACAACGATGATGGAAGAACTTGTTTTTAATGCAAGTAATTCTCTTGTTAATCAGAGTAAAAAATCAACGATGCGCGTTAATCCGCTAAATGGTGATGGTTTTGGAATTGGTTGGTACCCAGAACATGATGATAAAATCCCCGGCACATTTGTCAGTATAGAGCCCGCGTGGAGTAATCGAAATTTAAATCAAATTGCTGCAAAAATTAAAACATCGCATTTTTTTGCACATATACGTGATGCTTCTAAAGGTATGCCTGTTTCACAAAGTAATTGCCATCCTTTTCAATTCGGACCTTATTTGTGGATGCATAATGGTCGGCTTGATCAATTTAGCCGCTTTCGTAGAGCGATTATCAACGATTTGTCGGATCAAGCGTTTGAGTTTATTAAAGGTAATACTGATTCAGAATGCGCTTTTGCAATGTTTTTAGATGAAATAAAGTTTGATGTGAATGCCAATATAAACACATTAAAAGCAGCTATGTTAGAAACCATTAGCAAAATAGAGTTTTATCGAAAAAAAGCACAGGCCAACACCAATGCTTTTATTAATTTTGCGGTGACTAATGGTAATGCGAGTGTTTTTACACGTTTATCTACGCTTGCTGATGTTAGGCCTGCATCATTATTTTATCAATTGAGTGATGACTCAGTAATCGTTTCTTCTGAACCCTTATCTGAGGATAAAACACATTGGGTTAAGGTTGAACGTAACACTTTATTATCAGTGGTTAATAAACAAATAACGACAGAGTTAATCAAACTTAACCTTTAAAGATTAAGTTTGATTACTTACGCGAACATTTTATTTAGATTTTTTAACCTGTATTTGCTGCTTATGTTTAAACCAAATGGTCATAAAATCACAGGTTAAACGTTGCTCTATGTCCATTGCTCGCTCAGTGGGGCAAAATATGGTGAAAATTATTTGCGTATCACCAAGGTCAGAAGTTGCTATTTGGATATGCGGATCTGGCCCTGCAATACCTACATCTAAGCGACTTTCTATTAATTGATTATAACGGATAGCCACATCTCTAAAATCAGCACAATATTCTTGTGTTTTTTCATATAACTGATCTAAAAATATAAACGGATTCACACTTTGATCACGAGTAATAGTAAAGTGATGCATAGCGTAACGTTTTAGAAAATTTAAATTTTTTATCGATGAAGTGATTATTTTACTGTTCGGTAAATAGAGTGTTTTTCCTGTGTATTCATAGGCATCAATATTTACCTCTAGTATGGTTAATTTTGCCCAATCAGTTGAATGTACTTCACCATAATAGTTATCCACTTGTATCCAGTCACCGATTCGAAATGGGCGACTTGAAATAATATATAAAAAGCCAATAAAGCATTGAATAAACTCTCTCGTTGCAAGCACAATAGCAACGATAAATGCGGCGATAGAAATAGCAAATTTTTGAATTTCAATTGACCAAATATTAAATAAAGCCACAATAATTAAAAGGGTAACCGTATTGTTAACCCAATTGATTTTTAATCGTTTATTTTGTTTACTTTTTTTATTGATAATAACAACCAAAAAAAACTTACTTAGCATAACAAGTAAAATTAACCCAAATGTTAAGAGAAATTTATTTTGGATAAATGGTTGTAATTGTTCCATAACTGTATGTTCAATCGTGTTGATGTTGTTAGTTCCTTTTTCTAATAGGCTATTCAGAGATATAGGCTGTTATTATTTATTTTGATAATAGTTTTTCGTTAATTATTTTTAATTTTTCTAATGTGGCATTAGCGCCAATCCGAGTAATACTACTATCAAGTTCGGCTTGTTTAGTTTGTAATAAACTGATCCCTTGCACTACTATATCAAAAATTTGCCAGCCTTGTTCCGCGGTGTTGATTAATTTTATTACCGCGGTATTTGTTTGCGCATTGTTTTCAATTTTAATATTAACCAGCGCTGATTTCCCACTTTCAGAAATAGTAGCCGCACCGATAATAATTTTTCCCTCATTATGTTTACTCAGTAAGTTGGCATAGTTGTTTATCAACTGTACTTGTAATTCTTGAACATAGGCTAATTTAATCTCTTCAGACATCGTTGTTATATGTTTGCCTAGCGATTTCATTGCAAAGTAACGGCTATTTATTTCGGGTAATAAGTATTTATTTAAGACATTTTTCAGCTCAATGCCTGTTAATTTATTATTGTTCTTTAATTGATTTACCTCATTTTCTATTTCACTGAATACACGACTAATTTTAACACTAGGGTCGGTATTGTTTTCAGCCATTACCAATGCCGAAATTAATACACTAAGCAAAATAAAAATAAGAATTGCACTATTAAGCATGGAATTTGAATTATTCTTCACGTTAAATTTCTCTTTTGTTGGGTTTTTCTTTTATGTGACAAGTGAGCACTATTGTATGCCTTATTGAGTTTATTTCTAACACAATATTTTGAGTGCTTTAATCAATTTTTTTAATGGTATAGGAAAGGAACTTTGTTGTGCATACCCAAATGTTATTTATAATAGGGTCTGTTGATCTTTCAGTTTATAGCTCTGTTGCACTTGAAAAAGATGGCAATCGAGGCGCTTAATGTAATGTTTGGTTGTTCCAAATGCACATTAAGCAACAAAGAGTGACACTTTTTCAAGGCAACCCAAGGGGCTATGACTATTTTTCAAGCTAACATCGTTAAAAATGGTTAAAGTAGAATGACTACATTGCACAATTTTTGCCTTGTTATCTTAAAAAATAGCCTATAGCAGAGACTAAAATGAAAGATCAACAGACCCTAATCAAGATATTTTGATAGTATCTCTGCTTGGTCTGATTTAGTCATTGCTTAAGTCTTATAATCTGAAGCGGATCAATCAACACATATTCACTGCGTTTGTGCTAAAAGTCATTTATAATAACAGCATTAGTAATTTAGAAGGTTTATTCATGAAAGTTTGTGGTGTTGAATTAAAAGGCAATGATGCGATTATTTGTTTAATGATATCTGAAAATGGATTATATGATATTCCACATTTGCGCGTACCTAGAATTAGCATTGTTAATTCAGGTGATGCCGAAGCAATGCGTAAATTTCAATTTACTTTTTCAAAGTTAGTTGAAGATTATAAAATAGATAAAGTTGTGATTAAAGGGCGTGCTTTAAAAGGTAAGTTTTCTGGTGGCCCGGTAGGTTTCAAATTAGAAGCAGCAATACAACTTATTGACGATTTAGATGTGGATGTTTTGTCATCAAGTTTTATTAAAAATGCTTTGAATAAAAGTAAATTAGAAATTGATTTTAGAGATACCGGTTTAAAACAATTTCAAGAATCTGCCTTTACCTCAGCCTTCGCTTATTTAGAAAGTTTAACGCAAAAACAAGAACCTGCATTTAATCCTTACGGTAACGAATAACCGTTTATTTTATAAAAAGGCGTATATTTACTCTTTCAGAGTAAATGGTAAATACATTTCAAGATGAAACAAAAGTAAAAAAAGTAACAAAAGTTAAAAAAAGGCTAGTCGATTAAATCGACTAGCCTTTTGTTTTGTCTAACTGAGAATTAAATCAGTTAGCACTACACTTACTTTTTGGTACTAGTAAAACCACGACGTTCTAATAGTGGTTGAACGCTAGGATCTTGACCTCTGAAGCGACGGTACATTTTGGTTGGATCGTCAGTACCACCTGTTTCTAGAACATTTTCACGATAACCTTGTGCTGTTTTTTGATCAAATATGCCATTTTCTTTAAAGGCTACCCAAGTATCTGCGTCATAAATGTTTGACCAAATATAACCATAATAACCTGAAGAATAACCACCTGAGAAAATGTGTGAGAAATAACCAGTACGATAGCGCGGTGCTATTTCATCTATTAAACCTATTTTTTTCAACACATCTTTTTCAAATTTTTCAGCATCTTGTAAATCGGCTGTTTTCAATGAATGCCAGCTCATATCTAATAATGAAGCGGCTAAGTATTCTACTGTACCAAAGCCTTGATTAAATTTACCTGAAGCTTGAATTTTGTTAACTAACGCCTGTGGAATAACCTCACCTGTTTTATAGTGCTTAGCAAAGTGTGCTAAAACTTCAGGCTCGGTCATCCAGTTTTCCATAACTTGTGATGGATATTCTACGTAGTCACGCGGTAATGAAGTACCTGTTTGTGAACGGTAATAACCATCGGATAATAAACCTTGAATAGCATGACCAAATTCATGAAACAAGGTTGACGCTTGATCAAAGGTTAACAAAGCAGGTTTATCGCCAACAGGGCGAGGAAAGTTAGTTACGTTGTAAATAATTGGCGTAACGTTTTCACCATTCATTTTAGTTTGTTTACGGAAACTGCTCATCCATGCGCCGCCACGCTTGCTTTCGCGCACGTAATGGTCAGCCATGTAAACACCAACAAAACTGCCGTCTTTATCAAATACTTCAAAAGTACGTACATCAGGATGGTATTTAGGTAAGTCGTCACGTTCTTTAAAAGTTACCCCCCATAAACGGTTGGCAGTATAAAATACCCCTTGTAAGGTGTTTTCTAAAGAAAAGTAAGGTTTAGTTTCTGCAGCGTCAATATCAAAGCGTTGCTTACGAATTTTTTCTGAATAAAACCACCAATCCCAAGCCGCAATTTTAAATTTTCCACCTTCGGCATCAGCCATTTTTTGCATGTCGGCACGTTCTTCTTTCGCGCGCGCTAATGCAGCAGGCCAAACCTGATCAAGTAATTTAAATACGTTTTCAGGTGTTTTGGCGGTGGCATTTTCTAAGACAAAATTTGCCCAAGTGTCATAACCTAATAACTGAGCTTTTTGAAAACGTAAACTGGCAATTTCAGCGGCAATTTTTTGGTTGTTGTTGGCATTTTTATTATCGCCACGCATGGTATAACCTTTGTAAATCTTTTCGCGTAGTTCACGATTTGTTGAATAGGTTAAAAAGGGATTTTTACTTGGGCGATGCGTGGTGAATACCCATTTTCCTTCATGACCTCTTGCTTTTGCGGTAACCGCGGCAGCGGCAATAATATCCTCAGGTAAGCCGGCTAAATCTGCTTTGTTATCAATAATCATTTCAAAGCTATTGGTTTCGGCTAATAAATTTTCGCCAAATTTTAAACTTAATTTACTCAGTTTTTCATTTAAGCCACGAAAAATCGTTTCGTCAGATTGACTTAAATTAGCACCACCGCGAACAAAACTTTTGTAAGTGTCTTCCAGTAATTTCTTTTGATCTACACGTAAATTTAATTGATCTTTTTGTTGGTAGACCGCTTTAACACGTGCAAATAATGCTTTATTTAATGAAATATCATCACCTAAAGCAGACAGTTTTGGTGAAATTTCTTTAGCGATAGCACGCATTTCATCATCTGACATTGAGCCTGTTAAGCCATAAAAAACATTACTTACGGTATTTAAAAAATCACCTGATTTTTCCATTGCTTCAATGGTATTTTCGAAAGTCGGTGCGGCTTTATTATTGGCTATTGCATTTATTTCTTTACGATTAAGCGTTATGCCGTGTTCAAAAGCGGGTAAATAGTCAGTTTTTTTAATTTGATCAAATGGAGGAATGCCATATGGGGTATCAAACTGGCTAAAAAAAGGATTACTTTTTTCATTGCTTTGAGTTGTTTTTACGTTGGCTTGTGGTGCTTTAGTCTGTTCGTTACTTAAGGTATTAGTACTATTGCATGCCGTTAGGGCTAGTGATATTGCAATAGCAACAGGTGCTATTAAGCGTTTGTTCATAATGATTCCTATAGAGCGCTTATAATTATTAGATAAAGAGGATTTTTACATTTTTTTTACTAAACTCATTCTATGTTTGTCTGCATATCGCTTCAAGTGTGTTGTTGATAAATACGATGAAATGTTTTATTTGATCGACAAAAAATGAGAAATACTTTCACAAAGTAAATTTTTACTGGGAAATTGATGATGAAAGTGCTTTAATTAAGAGATTAACAAGTCCGACCACTTGTGTTAAATTAACTTTATTTGTAAATATTATTATGAGGAATTATCAAAATGCCTGAATATAAAGCGCCACAACGCGATATCAAATTTGTGATGCAAGAATTACTTAATTGTGAACAACATTATCAAAATTTAGGTTATGAAGATGCAAGTCTTGATATGGTCGATGCAATTTTGTCGGAAGCGGGTAAATTTTCTGAACAAGTCGTTGCGCCATTAAATCAATCGGGTGATGCCGAAGGTTGCCATTGGAACGATGGGGTTGTTACCACACCTAAAGGTTTTAAAGATGCTTATAATCAGTTTGTTGAAGGTGGTTGGCCAACATTAGCACAACCTATTGAATTTGGTGGTCAAGGTTTACCACATTCATTAAACAGTGCATTAACCGAAATGTTTTCTAGTGCAAATCATAGTTTTGCCATGTATCCGGGCTTGAGTCACGGAGCCTTAGCGACAATTGATGCGCACGGAACCGAGCAACAAAAACATATGTTTATGCCGAATTTAGTTGCTGGTGAATGGACCGGTACTATGTGTTTAACCGAACCGCATTGTGGTACAGATTTAGGCATGTTACGCACTAAAGCTGAATTAAATGACGATGGTAGTTATTCATTAACGGGCACTAAAATATTTATTTCGGCAGGTGAACATGATTTATCTGAAAATATTGTGCATATTGTTATCGCTCGCATTCCTGGTTCACCTGAAGGAAGTCGCGGTATTTCTTTGTTTATTGTCCCTAAATTCGATGTTAATGATGACGGCACTAAAGCTGATCGTAATGCTGTTAGTTGTGGTTCAATTGAACACAAAATGGGAATTAACGCCAATTCCACTTGTGTGATTAATTTTGATGGCGCCAAAGGTTATCTCATTGGTGAAGTAAATCGGGGTTTAAACTGCATGTTTACCTTTATGAATGCTGCTCGTTTAGGTGTTGCTTATGAAGGTGTTTCAGCTGCTGAAGCTGCATTTCAAGGCTCATTAGCTTACGCCAAAGACAGATTGCAAATGCGTTCACTTTCAGGTGTTAAAAATCCAGAAGGGCCAGCCGATGCCATTATTGTTCATCCCGATGTTCGTCGTATGCTATTAACGCAAAAATCCATTGCTGAAGGTGGTAGGGCGTTAGTGTCTTATTTAGCCCAGCTTGTTGATATTATGCATGTTGAAAAAGATGAAGCGAAAAAGGCAGCCGCTGATACTAAATTGGCACTATTAACGCCTATTGCTAAAGCATTTTTAACTGAACTTGGTTTTGAATGTACGAGCCATGGTGTTCAAGTATTTGGTGGCCATGGTTTCATTAAAGAATGGGGCATGGAACAATTAATGCGTGACACTAAAATTAGCTGTTTATACGAAGGTACTACCGGCGTACAAGCACTTGATTTATTAGCCCGTAAAATTTTAGGTTCAAAAGGTGAAATATTAAAACCATTTGGTGCAGAAGTTACTGCTTTTTGTGTTGAAAATGCTGCGAATGAAAGTATGCAAGAATTTATTCAACCTATTATGAACTTTGGTCGTGATTTACAGAAAATGACTGAAACAATTGGTATGAAAGCAATGGTAAATCCTGATGAGATTGGCGCTGCCTCTGTTGATTACTTAATGTATTCTGGTTATTTAACGCTTGCTTACTTTTGGGCGAAAATGGCTAAAGTCGCACAAGACAAACTTGCTGTGGGCGATGAAGATAAAGCTTTTTATCAAGCTAAAATTAAAACGGCACGTTTTTACTTTCAACGTATGTTACCAAGAGCTGCGGGTCATGCTGCGTGTGTTGAAAACGGCGCGAGTTCAATGATGGATTTAGCAGAAGATGAATTTAGTTTTTAATCATTATGCTACAAATTGTTTATACATAGTTTTATAAACGAAATGCAAAGGGAGGTGACCACTTCCCTTTTTTATCGCCATTCTTGCACTATGCGGAATATGCGGAATTTGAACTGAAATAAAGTATATTGTAAATGCGGCTGTAAACTTTTGGTAAATTTTGACCAAAATGGTGAAACAGCAATATTTGCTAAAACAGGTATTAAACGTTTATTAAATAATACAATTTAGCGGATTTTTTTCTGCGTTTTAGCTGTTTTTATCTCTTTTCTGCGGCGCTTGAAAAAAGCAGACAGTATTTCGCTACATTGCTTGGCCGCCTTACTTCGGCTTATTTCAATTTGATGATTTAATTTTTCGCTCGCCACTAAATTAAAGACACTTCCAGCTGCACCTGTTTTAAGATCTTCAGCACCATAAACTAGCCGTTTTATTCTACTGTGTACTAATAAACCTGCGCACATAGCACATGGTTCTAGTGTTACGTACAAGGTACAATCAATTAATCGATAGTTATTTATTGTTTTTCCTGCTTGGCGAATAGCAAGCATTTCGGCATGTGCTGAAGGGTCATTTAAACTAATTGATTGATTAAACCCTTCACCAATAATTTTATTTTGATAAACCACAACCGCACCAACGGGAATTTCATTAATCGCTTCTGCTTGCGTAGCAAGTTCAATTGCGCGCGCCATGTAGTGTTGATCTTGATCGTCAGTTGTCGTGAGAACAATCGTTTTTCGCATTATAAAAAAACCGTTAATAAATCATTTAAATAACGATGGCCATGAGGAGTAACTTGCCAGTTTTGATGGTTGTTGTGCGAGCTCAATAAACCTTGTTGTTGAGCTTGCTCAAGTTTAGGTAAAATACTTGCCGCGGTTAAGCCTGTGCGAGTTTGGTATTCGTCTAAATTAAATGTTGAAAATAACCGTAAGCGGTTCATCATATATTCAAATGGGCGTTCATCTTCGCTCACGCTTGTTAATTGGTCTAAATGTTCGCGAGTTTTATCTAAATAACCTTTTGGGTGTTTTACCTTTACCGTGCGGTAAATGGTATTGTTTTCTGCATCAGTGATTTTACCGTGAGCTCCACAACCAATACCTAAGTAATCTCCATATTGCCAATAATTTAAATTATGCTGACACTCAAAGCCTGCTTGGGCGTAAGCTGAAATTTCATATTGTTGATAACCCGCTTGATTGAGTAGTTTTACACCTTGTTGTTGTATTGCCCATAATTCATCATCTTGCGGCAATACTGGCGGTTTAGAGTGAAAAGCTGTGTTAGGTTCAATGGTCAATTGATACCAAGATAAATGTTGTGGCTTTAAGCCAATCGCCGTTTTTAAATCATCCAAGGCATGCGCTAAGGTTTGATCGGGCAAGCCATGCATTAAATCCAAATTAAAACTTTTTATCCCCGCGTTATGTGCGAGCTGGGCGGCTGTTTTGGCCTGTTGGCTGTCGTGTATGCGGCCAAGTTTTATTAATTTATCTGAAGCAAAGCTTTGTACACCAATAGATAAGCGCGAAACACCCGCTTGGCTAAAACCAATAAATTTATCAGCTTCAACTGTGCCAGGGTTTGCTTCTAAGGTTATTTCAATATCGGCAGAATAATCAAAGCGCGCCAATACTTGGCTTAATAAGCTATGAATACTTTCGGGGGAAAAAATGCTTGGCGTGCCACCACCAATAAAAATGGTGTGCAAACGTCTATTGGTTAAATTAAAACGTTTTATGTCGCTGTCTAAATCTTTAATCAGTTCAGTGACATATTCGGCTTCAGGCACCGTTTGCTTTAATTCGTGTGAATTAAAATCACAGTACGGACATTTTTGTACGCACCAAGGAATATGAATATAAAGCGATAACGGTGGAGCTATTAACATGGAATAGATCCTGAACTTAGCTCAGTTTGTGCTGTTAACTGCGTTTGCAATTGCTCTTTTAACGCTGTTTTTAATTCTTTTTGTAATAAAGTAAGTGCTTGACCACGATGGCTTAATTGATTTTTTACTTCGCGCGATAATTGTGCTGAAGTCAGCTTTTGTGAAGGAACATAAAATACTGGATCATAGCCAAAACCTTGCTCGCCAGATTGCGTGGTTGTAATGATACCTTCCCAGCTGCCTTGGCAAATAATGGGCGTTGGATCTTCACTGTGGCGCATAAAAACTAAAACACATAAAAATCGCGCGCTACGCTGTGTTTCTGGTACGTCTTTTAAAGCAATGAGTAATTTATCGATATTTTTTTGATCGTTTGCATTTTCACCCGCATAACGTGAAGAATAAATACCGGGAGCTCCTTGTAAAAAGTCTACCGCTAAACCCGAGTCGTCTGCAATGGCAGGTAAACCTGTGATTTTTGCTGCGTGACGAGCCTTAATAATCGCGTTTTCAACAAAGGTAGTACCTGTTTCAGCAACTTCTGGAACATTAAAATCGCTTTGAGGAACAATACTTATATCCAAGTTTTGTAGCATGTTGGCAAGTTCTTTTACTTTGCCTTGGTTACCTGTAGCTAAAACGATTTTTTGCATGATTTTTCTCTAAACTATGTATTGTGCGTATTGTATGTAAGGTGAAATTAAAATTTTTTGTGATCATACAGCAATCAGTAAATGGTATAAAAGTAAAAAGGGCAATTAAGCCCTTTTATTGTATGCTTGAAATAAATATTACTTAATTAATCAACATAAAATTTTTGGTCAAATTTTAAGGTTTGTTGGTCATTTCCGTCATCTAATTTGATGGTGAAATGAAAGGTTTCTTCATTGCTATAATTGATTTCAGCTAAATAATAAATTGCGTTGCCTTCTTTTACTTCTCTAAAGTCTAAGCTTTTTGTTTGACCAATATTATTAACCGCATTACCTGAAATAAGTACCGTTTTTGCTGGATTACCTTTTACTGAATTATCAAGTACTGAAATATTAATTAATCCATTGTATCGGCTACGTTCTATACCATAGGTTTTTGCAATGGCAGGCGTTAAAAAAGTTGAGCCAATTGCCATGTAATGAACATTCATTTTGCCTAATTTCTGCATATTTTCAGCAAGGGCATTATTACTAAAAGTAAGGAATAAAACCAAAAAAGAGAATATTTTGGCTGCTATTTGAATTGAATTTCTCATTTGTCGTTCTCCATAAGTGCTCCAAAAATAAAGATATACGGTTAACTAGAAACTAGACCTAAACTTACAGCACTTTATTGCACAACTAATAATATTTTATTTATGACTAATTAATAAACGTTAGGTATTTTAACAACGCTTCTTATAGTACACCCCAATAGGGAATAAGCCCAGAAAGAAAGATATTGATAACATTTAAGGCTAAAAACACCACAATCAAAGAAAGATCTAAGCCTGCTATTGGAGGAATAATACGGCGTACTGGTTTTAAAAAAGGTTCTGTTAATTGTTGTAAAATTGCCATCGTTGGATTGTAGCTTTGAACAACCCAGCTCATTATTGCCATGATCAACATCGCCATAAATAACAAAACGCCAATTTGTTTTATAAAAAATAAACCGCCAATGATCATTGATGTAGGTAGGTCTAATGGACCGCCATTAATAAAGGGAATAATAACAAACTTAGCCGTAGCAACTAAGTACGCAATAACTACCGTTGCTAAATCGATACCACCAAAGCCAGGGATTAATTTTCTCATAGGAACAACAATGGGATTTGTTATTTTTACGATAAATTGGCTGATGGGGTTATAGAAGTCAGCTCTAACTAGCTGCAACCAAACACGCAGTACAAGTACCATAAAAAAGGTATCAAAAATAAATTTTAATAAAAAATTAACTGCTTCCACTTACTTTCTCCATATTTATTATATGTTTATGTTGAAATTCCAACTTTAGTTTGGATGACGGTGTTGGTTGTCATGATGAACTAGCTTCAAAATTTATAGTTTTACTCGCTTTGCACAGCCATTTCTTTAGCGCGTTTAATTGCAGCATTCATGGCATTGGCGACTATGAGCTCTAAACCGTCATCGGAAAATTGTTTCAATGCTGCTTGGGTAGTACCACCTTTAGAGGTAACATTCTCTCTTAATTGTGCAATAGAAAGATCATTTTGGGCAACCATTTGTGCTGCTCCCAAGGCCGTTTGTTGCACTAGCATTCTACTTTCTTGCGCATTAAAACCAAGATGTTGTGCTTGTTTTTCCATAGCTTCCATAAACAAAAAGAAATAGGCTGGAGCTGATCCAGCAACAGCAATAATATCATCTATTTGCGCTTCAGTTTTTAACCAAATAACTTTGCCAACAGCCAACATTAATTGCTCGGTAACTGCTTTTTCTTTTTCACTTACTTGTGGTGAAGCAAATAGACCACTCATGCCAAAACCTACTTGTGCTGGTGTATTTGGCATAACTCTTACAACAGGATAATCGCCGTCAAGAGCATGTTGAATTTGCGCAAGGGTAGTACCTGCGGCAACAGAAACAAATACTTTGTCTTCAATTTTAATCGCGTTGCTAATTTGTTGGCACACATCACTAATAAAATGAGGCTTTACAGATAAAACAATTACATCAGCAAATTTAGCTGCTTCAATATTGTTAGCCGTTTCTTGTATGCCAAACTCTTTTGCTAAAGCAAGACGTTTTTCTGGAGAAGGATTTGCTACCATTATATTTTTGGCTGCAACACCTGAATTGACTAAACCAATAATAATTGCTTTTGCCATATTACCTGCGCCAATAAAGGCTATTTTTGTCATGTATGTTATATCCTATTCAATTTATTATTTATGTTTTATTGGCTATATTCTCGGGCACCAAAAATAGCGGTACCTATTCGAACCATGGTTGAACCTGCGGCAATAGCTTGATTCAAATCATTAGACATGCCTAATGATAAGGTATCTACACTTGGATATTGTGCCTTTAATTGATTAAACAAGCTTTGCATTTTTAGATACGTATTTTCTGATGCATCCTTTTCGGGTATTGCCATAATGCCACGTAAAGTTAGGTGTTTACAGTTATCAATAAATTCAGCTAAGTGAAAAAGTGCTTCAGGATTAATACCTGATTTGCTTTCTTCTTCACTTATATTGACTTGTAAACAAACGTTTAATGGCAAAGTTACAAGATTGGCTTTGATTGCATCGCCGCGTTGTTTATTTAAACGTTCAGCAATTTTACTACGCGCTACGCTATGCACCCAAGAAAAATTTTCAGCAATTAATTTAGTTTTATTTGATTGTATTGGGCCAATAAAATGCCAATAAATTCCCGATAAGTTTTTTAATTGTGCTATTTTTGTAACAGCTTCTTGTAAATAATTTTCACCAAAATTGCGTTGCCCTGCTTGATATGCCTGCTCAATTAGAGCATTTGGCTTAGTTTTACTTACCGCCAACAAGCAAACATCTGTACTTAAACGTTCATTTTTCTGGCAAGCTTGTATAATTTGTTGTTCAATATAAGTTATATTATCTTTAATGTTTATCATTGATTTTACTTTTCTTAGGGTCGCTTAAAAAGCCTAGCTCTTTAAATTAAACAAGGTGTATGTATGGATATTACCGAACTTTTAGCATTTAGTGTGCAACATAGCGCATCAGATTTACATTTATCAACAGGATCTCCCCCTTTAATTCGTGTAGATGGTGATGTTCGAAAATTAAATATTCCGGCATTTGAAGCCAAAGACGTTAATGCTTTGGTCTATGATATTATGAATGATCGGCAACGCAAAGAATATGAAGAAAAATTAGAGGTCGATTTTTCATTTGAGGTACCAAACCTTGCGCGTTTTCGTGTTAATGCCTTTAATCAAAACCGTGGACCTGCCGCTGTATTTCGTACTATACCATCAAAAGTATTAACCTTAGATGATTTAGGTTGTCCTGATATTTTTCGCGATATTTCAGACACCCCGCGCGGTTTAGTGCTAGTAACTGGCCCAACAGGTTCTGGTAAATCAACAACCTTGGCAGCGATGGTTGATTATATTAACTCAAATAAGAATGATCATATTTTAACAATTGAAGATCCTATCGAGTTTGTTCACGACAATAAAATGTGTTTGATCAATCAGCGTGAAGTGCATCGCGACACTTTAAGTTTTGAAGCCGCGTTACGTTCAGCCTTACGTGAAGATCCTGATGTTATTCTGGTGGGTGAAATGCGTGATTTAGAAACCATTCGTTTAGCCATGACTGCCGCAGAAACAGGTCATTTAGTGTTTGGTACTTTACATACCACTTCCGCCCCTAAAACGATTGACCGTATTATTGATGTGTTCCCCGCAGAAGAAAAATCGATGGTTCGTTCAATGTTATCAGAATCATTACGCGCGGTAATTTCGCAAGCCTTAGTTAAAAAAGTGGGTGGAGGGCGTGTTGCTGCTCACGAAATTATGATTGGGGTGCCAGCTATTCGTAATTTGATCCGTGAAGATAAAGTTGCGCAAATGTATTCGGCTATTCAAACCGGTATGTCGCATGGTATGCAAACAATGGATCAATGTTTACAAAATTTAGTCAATCGCGGCTTGATCACCAAGCAAGATGCCATGTCGAAAGCGAGTGACAAAAATCAGTTTGCAGGTTTTTAATCACAGGTTTTTAATAAATAATCGAAAGCTAGGATAATTAAATGAATTTTCATAATTTGCTTCAAAAAATGGTGCATGAGGGCGCATCTGACATGTTTGTGTCAGCAAAGCTGCCCGTTAGTGCAAAAATTAATGGCGAATTACAACCTATTGATGAATATGCCCTTACTGCTGAACAATCATTAGATTTAGTACATAACGCCATGAATGAAAAACAAATAGAGGAATTTACCCGCACAAAAGAGTGTAATTTCGCTATTTCAATTGATGGTATTGGTCGATTTCGTGTGTCTGCTTTTTGGCAAAGAGATATGGCGGGCATGGTTATTCGTCGTATTGTTACCGATATTCCTGATACTGAAGAATTAGGTTTGCCGTCAGTGTTAAAAGATGTAGTGATGTCTAAACGCGGTTTAGTGTTATTTGTAGGGGGAACCGGCACCGGTAAATCAACTTCAATGGCGTCGTTAATTGGGTATCGAAACCGTAATGCACGTGGACATATCTTAACTATTGAAGACCCAGTGGAATATGTGCATGAACACGGCAAAAGTATGATCACTCAACGGGAAGTGGGTTTAGACACCGAATCGTTCGATGCAGCACTAAAAAGCTCATTACGACAGGCGCCAGATGTTATTTTGATTGGTGAAATTCGTAGCCGTGAAATAATGGAACATGCGCTAAGCTTTGCTGAAACGGGTCACTTATGTATTGCTACTTTACATGCTAATAATGCTAACCAAGCGATTGATCGTATTATGCATTTAGTACCTGCCGATCAACATGACAAATTATTATTTGATTTAGCGTTGAATTTACGTGGCATTATTGCTCAACAACTTATCCCAACTAAAGATGGTAATGGTCGAGTCGCGGCAATAGAAATTTTACTTAACTCACCCTATATTGCTGAATTAATTAAAAAAGGTGATGTAGGTAGTATTAAAGAGGTAATGCAAAAATCCAATGAATTAGGCATGAAAACTTTCGATCAGGCCTTGTTTGATTTATATCAACGCGGATTAATTAATTACGCTGATGCATTACATCATGCAGATTCTCCGAATGATTTACGCTTAATGATCAAATTGCGCAGTAACGATCAAGGTGGTATGGGCGGTTTAAGTGGCGTGACTATTGATGGCTTAGCGCCTAATAAGTAGTCAATAATCATCTCTTACATGTTAGCTAGCGTTTTGTAAAAGCTATTCATCGAGCAACGGCTATCACTGGTGCTAGTACCTAGTTCGGAGATTTACACGATCAATTTATTTGCCCTATATAAAATAATTGCTTTAGTTGGAGGTGTAGAATAGATGCTTTTATTGGTGTTAGTGAAAACGGCTATAGAACTCTACCTATCACTTGGATACAAAAAAACGTATCCGAGGTTAGGGCTTGCTTCATTCTGCTCAGAAATTGTGTCAACTGTCGGAGTAAAGCTGGCGACCTATTTCAAGTTAATTATTAGGGGGATAATAGTTATTTTACTGCTTTTTCTCGGTGTCGAAGTGATGAATTACACCAATTAACACCATTGAGTTTATTCAATTTTACTAATAAAACGTTTGTTTTAAGTGTAGATAAATTTAAGAGTATTATGAAATAAATACAACTGATTGATGTCAGTTTTTTTTACAACCTTGCGTTATTAAAATTCATGTAAACCATTATTGCATTGAAATTGTTATATATTTTTTGTTTGGTATGGTTTTTGTATGGTACAAAGATATATAAGTTACAATTTTAATGATTACTACCAAAATTATTTGGAAGGATAAAAAAGAATATGAAATTTAAATTTTTAAAAACGATGTTTTCAGCGTTAATATTATCTGCTAGTTGTATGATTAATGTAGCTAATGCTGGATTGATTTTTTCAAATGTATCGTATACTGATAGTAGTGTTACTTTTACCGTTAATGGTGATATGTCTGGTTACGATTTGACGGGTAATACCTCTCCAGATCAATTTTCTTTGAGATACTTTGGTGATATTTGGGGGGGGCAACATTTTTCTCCTAATACTTGGACAGGTAATGTATTCGATGGTTTAACATTTATAAGTAGTGGTAATACAGGGACATGGAATGGACAGCATTATACTTGGTCTTCAATGACCAATAATTTGACCAATTCATTGATATCATCTAACAACACTGTAACCGTTAGTTTCGGAGCTAATTACCTACTTACAAATGCTTCTAATTTTAGAATTGACTTTTTGGCTGGTAATGGACAATTTCCAACCGCAGTAGTGCTAGGTAGTTATGCTGGAGTTACTGTTCCAGAACCCTCTTCACTTGCTATTTTAGCATTAGGTATGATTGGTTTAGCATCACGTCGTTTAAAAAAAACATTTTAAAAACTATTTGAAAAACTATCTTACTTAATAACAACTTAATGTAATAAATTTTCTAAAAACATCAATCATAATGATTGGTGTTTTTTTTGTTGGGTAACGCTAAAAAATAGATATTTATTGATGTGTTCACAATGTTTTTTTACTAAACAGCCACATTAAGATAGCCCCTTTGTTATTTAATCACTTCAGTAATTTACATTACACTACAAATAAACACTACTACAATCCATTAAGAGGCTCTGAAGCTTATATCAGGGCAAAGAAAACATACCTTCTGGTGAGAGTTTTGCGTTTAATGATGATTATTATGTTAAATGCGATTGCATCATGCTAATTAATTTAACCACCACAACCAAAATGACATACTCATGATGGCAAGTATGGTACTCGAAATTACCGTTCCTGCTGCATTTTGCTCGTGAGTGTGTGCATTTTGAGCGACTAAATACGCATTAACACCCGTCGGGCAGGCGCTTAAAATAACCAATACGTTTAACTGTAAAGCGGGTAAGTTAAAAATATAATAGGCAAATAAATAAACCGTAATAGGCAGTAAAACAAGCTTGATAAAGGTACTGATACTTACAAATTTTAAATCATTTTTAAGCGGATAAAACGTTAATGAAGCGCCTAAAATAAATAATGCTAACGTTATTGCTGGTTTTGCCAGTAATCGTAAACTTTCATTTAATAAGGTTGGTAACGTTAATCCTAATAAATTAATTAAAGCGCCTGCGATTATGCTGATTAATAAAGGATTGTTAAACGTTTTTAATAACGTTTTATACCAAGCTTGTGTGTTGTTTTTAGCGCCCAGCATACTGGTTAACGTAAATAACATCGCACTATGAAATGTGACGATAGCAAAGATTAATAGCATTGCTTGTTCACCAAACATCATTACTAATATTGGCAAGCCGACAATGACTGTATTTGAATAACTACAACTTAAAGCAAATATGGCTGAGGCATGTAAATTATGTTGATAAACAGGATGAAAAATATAATTGATAATACCTGCAAGCATGTAGCAAAGTAATACGGGTAAATAAAAAGCTAAGAAAAAAGTTAAATTTAACGTTTGGCTAAATGTTGCATTGGCCATGCTATAAAATAAAAAAGCGGGGATACAAAGATTAAAGGTTAATTTACTAATGCCATCGAGTTGGTTTTTGCTTAACCATTTTGTTTTTGCACACAGGTAACCTAAGCTTGCGATAAAAATGAGTGGGCTAATGATTTCAGCAATATTCATAGTCGGTGTAATAGAACTTTTTAATGATGTGATTTATTGGCCGCAAGCGGGCTGCACTTCAAAATAGCTTTCGATAATTAACACGGCTGACATTGCATCAATATTATCTTTTTTCAAATTACGATAACCGCCTTGAGCAAAAAGCTGTTCTTTAGCATCTGCAGTGGTTAAACGTTCATCTTGAAAAATTACGTGTATACCACATTGGCTATTGACGCGATTACCAAATTTTCTAGCGTCTCGAGTTAGTTGTTGCTCACTACCGTCCATATTTAAGGGCAAGCCAACAATAATCGCATCAGGTTGCCATTCATTAATATAGGCTTTTAAAACATCCCAGTTTGGAATGCCGTCTTTGGCTTTTATTGATCCTAATGGTGTTGCGCTGCAGGTGATTTCTTGACCAACAGCAACGCCAATATATTTTTTGCCAAAATCAAAGCCAATCAAGGTTCGTTCGCCGAGTGTTTTTTTTGCCATGTATTTTGGACGCTTATTAATTAATAAAGTTGGTAATTAGTTAAGATCCTGACCTGCGTCAGGATACCGTATTGGTAATGTTTTGTTGTGCTGGATTTTCAGTATCTCGTTTACTTATATCTCGTTTGCTTAAGTAAAATAATTAAGCATGGCCTACTTGGCTAGATAAATGGGCTAAATCTATCCCTAGTATTTCAGCTGCTTTTTGCCAACGTTGTTCTACTGGCGTTTTAAATAAAATATCACCCGTTGCAGGAATAGTAAGCCAAGAATTTTCGGCTATTTCTTGCTCTAGTTGACCCGGCCCCCAACCAGCGTAACCCAAGGTCACGATAAAGTTTGGTGGCGCTTGTTCAGTACCAAGCGCCATTAAAATATCTTTAGAGGTGGTGATCATTACATCGTCGCTAAGTGCAAGTGAGCTTGTCCAACCGTCTTGAGGATCATGTAATACAAATCCTCGATCTTGAGAAACAGGACCGCCTGCGAGTACTTGTTGGCTAAGTATATGACTTGTTTTTTTCTCGTGATCTATTTGACTTAATAATTCAGTTAAGGTAATGCTAATGGGTAAATTGATAATTAATCCCATTGCTCCTTTTTCGTTATGTTCACAAATATAAGTGATGGTTTTTTCAAAAAAAGAATCATTTAACGCTGGCATTGCTATGAGTAAATTGTTTTCTAAGCTATCCATACATTTCACCTTTTAGTTGCTCTAAGTTAACTTACGCTATTACTATTATTGAAAGTATTTATTTTATGTACTTAATTTGTGTTCTTAATTTATGTTCTTAATTTATGTTTTTAGCGATGAAAAATTCAACAATCATTGACGAATATTATCTTCTATCGCATCCATCAATTTACCACTAATGTTAATGGGATATGCTGCTTCAATTTCACGAATACAGGTTGGGCTAGTTACGTTGATTTCAGTTACTTTATCACCAATAACATCTAAACCAACAAAAAATAAGCCGCGTTTTTTAAGCTCTGGTGCTATGGTTTCAGCAATTAAACGATCGGAAGCTGATAATGGCCGCGCTTCACCGCGTCCTCCTGCAGCTAAATTGCCACGTGTTTCACCTTGAGCAGGAATACGTGCCAAGCAATAAGGCATTGGCTCACCATTAACAATTAAGATGCGTTTGTCACCTTCTTTAATGGCTGGCATGTATTCTTGCACCATAGCATAAATATTGCCATGTTCGGTTAAGGTTTCAATGATCACACCCACATTAGCATCATCTTCTTTAATACGAAAAATTGAAGATCCGCCCATACCGTCTAATGGTTTTATAATGATATCTTTTAACTCTTGATGAAAATCTCTGATTTGTCCAGCATTTCGGGTAACTAATGTGCGTGGTGTTAAGTCAGGAAACCATGCGGTAAAAAGTTTTTCGTTACAATCGCGTAAGCTTTGTGGTTTATTTACAATAAGCGTACCCTCAACTTCAGCTCGTTCAAGCATGTAAGTTGCATAGATATACTCAGTATCAAAAGGAGGATCTTTACGCATTAAAACCGCATCTAATTCGCTGAGTGCAATATTTTGTGGTTCACCCAGTTGATACCAACAATCGGCATCATCAAATACTTTAACGGTGCAAGTATTGGCACGACATTGTCCTTGTTCAAGATATAAATCTTTCATTTCAATATAATAAATGTCATAGCCACGTTTCTGTGCTTCGAGCATCATTGCCATAGATGAATCTTTATGAACTTTTACTGATGAAATTGGATCCATTACCACACCCAATTTAATTGTTTTTGACGTTGTCATTATTGCTTCCATTAAAGTTTTTAAATTATTACTAAATTAATGCTCAAAGTTATTTTAAATCACCAAAGCGACATTGTAAGGCTGTTATCGCGGTCAGTGCCGCAGTTTCGGTTCTTAATACTCTTGGTCCTAATAATACTTCTTTGAATTCGGCATTACTGGCTTGTTCAATTTCATCATCACTTAAGCCACCTTCAGGACCAATTAATAAACGCACACGATGAGCTTGTGCCTTAAGTGTTAAAATGGAGTGGTGGGCGCGTGGGTGTAAATTTATTTTTAAGGCTGATGTTTCTTGCGCAAGCCATTGTTCTAATGAAATGGGATCGGCTACTTCAGGAACAAAACAACGACCGCTTTGCTCGCAGGCACTAACCACAATTTTTTGCCATTGGTCCCGTTTTTTTGCTAAACGCTCGCCATTTAATTTTACGCCACAACGTTCAGTGAATAAGGGGGTGATTTTATTAACCCCTAATTCTACTGATTTTTGTAACGTAAAATCCATACGGTCACCACGGGAAATCCCTTGACCTAAATGAATATGAAGCGGTGATTCATTAGTCACTTCATGCTGACTGAGTATTTCTATTTGAGCTTGCTTTTTATTTACGTCAGTTATTTTTGCTTGGTATTGAAATGCTTCATCTCCGTTAAATACTATAATATTGTCGCCTTGCGTTAACCGTAATACGCGAATGGCATGGCCAAAAGCATCATCGGATAAAGCGATACTTTCGCCAACGATAAAAAGAGATTGTTGATAAATACGTGGATTTGCCATCTTCAGCCAAGGTAAAAATAGTTAATTACATACAAGATAAGGGCGATGAGCTTAAAAAACAATGTTTTAAAAGAATGTTTAAAAAGAATGTTTAAATAACAAAAAAAAGCTTTGTTCCGTTATTAGAGCAAAGCTTTCTTATCATACTTGTTTGTTTAACTAACCAATAAATTTACGTGCATTTCTAAACATACGTACCCAAGGTGAATCTTCACCCCAGTTATCAGGGTGCCAAGAATTAGCTACCGTTCTAAATACACGCTCAGGGTGAGGCATCATAATGGTTACTCGGCCATCGGTCGTTGTTAAGGCGGTAATGCCGTCGACAGAACCATTAGGATTCGCAGGATAAGTTTCGGTTATTTCACCGTAGTTATCAACAAAACGTATGGCGACTGTGCCGGAATTATTCGCAGCATCAATGGCTTCATCATCTGTAAATTCAGCGTGGCCTTCGCCATGAGAAACGGCAATAGGCATTCTTGAACCAGCCATGCCGTCAAATAATACAGAAGGACTTTCTTGAATTTCAACTAAGCTGAAACGTGCTTCAAAACGCTCTGATTTATTAGTCACAAAATGTGGCCAATATTCAGCGCCCGGAATTAATGATTTAAGGTTTGAGAGCATTTGACAGCCGTTACAAACCCCTAAGCTGAAGGTATCTTCACGATGGAAAAAGGTTTTAAACATAGTGCGTGCGTTATCATTAAATAAAATTGATTTTGCCCAACCTTCACCAGCCCCTAAAACATCACCGTAAGAGAAACCGCCACAAACCACTAAGCCATTAAAATTGGCGAGATCAGTACGGCCTGATAAAATGTCAGACATATGTACGTCGATGGCGATAAAGCCAGCTCTGTCAAAGGCCGCTGCCATTTCAACGTGAGAGTTGACGCCTTGTTCACGTAAAATGGCTACGCGTGGATTACTTGCATTACCATCAGTGTTTTGCGCATCCTTTGCGATCAAATCTGCAACAATATCTTCGTTAATATCGAATGTTAATTCAGCATGTAAACCGGGATCTTCAGTATCAAATTTAACGTCGTGCTCTTGTTGTGCACATTCACTGTTATCGCGCAAAGATTGCATTTTATGGGTGGTTTCAGCCCAAACGGTACGATAATAAGTACGAGAATTAGCTAATACTTCGTTTCCGTCACGAGTAAAGCGAATGGTGTCTTCGTTATTTAAACGGCCAATATCGGTAAATAATTCACTGATGCCGTATTTTTCAATAACTTGATGAATCTCCTCAACATCGCTTTCTTTAATTTGAATAACCGCACCTAATTCTTCATGGAATAAAATAGCAGCGTTATCCCCATGAAAGTTACTTAAGTCAATATCTACACCGGTATGACCCGCAAAAGCCATTTCACAAACGGTAGTAAATAAACCGCCGTCTGATCTATCGTGATAGGCGATAATTTTTTGTTCGCGTACTAAGTGCTGCATCACGTTGAAAAAGGCTTTCAATTGTTCAGCATTATCGACATCGGGCGTTTCGTTGCCAAGTTGTTTATAAACTTGGGCTAAACATGAACCACCTAAGCGATTTTTACCGTTTGATAAATCAATAGCAACCAAACGCGTCTCTTTATTGGAAAGTCCTAAGTCATCACGTAATTGTGGGGTAACAGTTTTACGAATATCTTCTACGCGACCAAAGGCAGTAATAATTAACGACATGGGTGAGGTAACTGACATTTGTTTATTGTTGTCTTGCCCTTCAGTTGTCCAAGTCGTTTTCATCGACATTGAATCTTTACCCACGGGAATAGTTAATCCTAACGTAGGGCAAAGCTCTTCACCTATAGCTTTTACGGCTTCATATAAACCGGCATCTTCACCAGGGTGGCCTGCTGGCGACATCCAGTTGGCAGATAATTTTATGCGGTTTAAATCGCCAATATCGGTGCCTGCAATGTTAGTTAACGCTTCAGCTACAGCCAAACGCGCTGAGGCACCATAGTTTAACAGGGCAACAGGTGTGCGCTCACCCAACGACATTGCTTCACCATGATAACTATCGAGAGATGCCGCGGTAACGCCACAGTCGGCTACAGGTACTTGCCAAGGGCCAACCATTTGATCGCGATTAACCATCCCTGTTACAGAACGATCGCCAATGGTGATTAAAAACGTTTTTTCGGCGATGGTGGGTAATCGTAATAATCGTTCTGCGGCATCGCTAAGGTCAATATTATGAGTGTTTAAAATATCACCTTGTGCCTTAGCTGATTTCACATCACGATAAATTTTTGGTGTTTTACCTAAAAGTACATCAAGTGGTAAATCGATGGGGGTTTTTCTTTGTTCGTCATCGGTAAAGTAATCGTCAGTTACCGTTAAATGTTGTTCTTCGGTTGCTTTGCCTACAACCGCAAAAGGTGCGCGTTCACGTTGGCATATTTTGGTAAAGGTTGCTAAGTCATTATCAGAAACGGCTAATACATAGCGTTCTTGTGATTCGTTACACCAAATTTCTAATGGTGACATGCTGCGTTCATCATTAGGCACGTTGCGTAATTCAAATTTTCCACCACGACCGCCATCAGATACTAATTCAGGGAACGCATTTGATAAACCGCCCGCGCCAACATCATGTATAAATAAAATGGGATTTTTGTCGCCAAGCTGCCAACATTTATCGATAACTTCTTGGCAACGACGTTCCATTTCTGGGTTTTCGCGTTGTACTGAAGCAAAATCTAAGTTTTCACTTGATTGACCCGATGCCATAGAAGAGGCTGCACCACCACCTAAACCAATATTCATTGCCGGACCACCTAAAGCAATTAAGTTGGCGCCAACACAAATATCACCTTTTTGTACATGTTCATCACGAATATTGCCTAAACCACCAGCAAGCATAATGGGTTTGTGATAACCACGCACTTCATTACCATTGAATGAGTTTACTTGTTCTTCGTAGGTTCTGAAATAACCAACAATAGCAGGACGACCAAACTCGTTATTAAAAGCCGCGCCACCTAAAGGGCCTTCAAGCATAATATCAAGGGCTGAAACAATACGACTAGGCTTGCCAAAATCAGTTTCCCATGGTTGTTCAAAATTAGGGATGCGTAAGTTAGACACACTAAAACCCACTAAACCCGCTTTGGGTTTAGAACCAATGCCCGTGGCACCCTCATCGCGAATTTCACCACCGCTACCCGTTGCGGCACCCGGATAAGGTGAAATCGCAGTAGGGTGGTTGTGGGTTTCAACCTTCATTAAAATTTGAATATCTTCATGGTTATAGCCATAAATATTACTTTGTGGATCAGGGAAGAATCGACCGCCTTTGCTACCTGTCATTACGGCTGCGTTATCGCTATAGGCACTTAATACATAATCGCTATTGAGTTCATGAGTATTACGGATCATTTTAAATAAGGTTTTTTCTTGATGCTCCCCATCAATGGTCCAATCGGCATTAAATATTTTGTGACGACAATGTTCTGAATTTGCTTGCGCGAACATGCATAGTTCAATGTCGTTTGGATTACGATTTAATTGAGTAAATCCTTTAAGCAAATAATCAATTTCATCATCTGCTAGGGCTAAGCCTAATTCAGCATTTGCTGTAATTAAAGCCTCACGTCCGCCCGTTAAAATATCAATAGATTTTAGTGGTGCAGGTTCTGCGCTCGCAAATAATTCGCTGGCGTTAGCAATATCATGATAAACCACTTCCATCATACGATCGTGTATTAAGCTTTTAAATTGTTGTTGTTGTGCTGCTGATAAATCGCCATTACTTTGTACATAATAAGCCACACCACGTTCTAAACGGATCACATTGTTCAAGCCACAATTATGAGCAATGTCGCTGGCTTTAGACGACCAAGGGGAGATAGTGCCAGGGCGAGGCGTAACTAGTAATAGTTCCCCTTGCGCTTGGTGTACTTCAATCGTTGGACCATACTTAAGTAATTGTTGTAAAACGTCTAATTCTTGCACTGAAAGTTCAGCAGAAAGATGCGCGAAATGCGTATATTCTGCATAAATATCTGTTACAGGAAGGTTTAACAAAACACATTGCGAAAGCAATTTTTTTGTACGAAAATCAGATAGTGCCGGAGCACCGCGTAGCGTTTCAATCAACATTGTCATAAACTTGATCACCGTGAAATTTTGAGAGGGTAAAAATCGCGCACATTATAGTTGAAATGTGGTATTTTAGTAAGTTAAAAATGATCCTTAAATTTGACCATTTGTTAAAAAAACTTGTAAGAAAATTAACTTTAACGGCACAATAAGGGCTATGAATAAAATAACGTTAGTTTTTCAACGAAAAAAATACGCTTTACTTAACTTTTTTGTTTTACTGAGTTTAGTACTTTTTGGCTGTACTCCAAAAGATAATCAGCCCAGTTTACAACGTATACTTGATCGCGGTTATGTAACCGTAGGTACTTTATTTGGTCCAAACAGTTACTATGTTGATGCAAATGGTGCCGCAGGTTTTGAGTATGAATTGGCAAAAAAATATGCTGAATTTCTTGGTGTAAAATTAAAAATAGTCCCGAGTTATAATTTATCTGATCTTTTCCCTCAACTTGATAATGGTAGCGTTGATTTTCTCGCTGCTGGCTTATCCGTTACACCAAAACGTTTAAACAAGTATGACTTTTCTCCTAGTTATAATGAAGTTAGCCAAAAAGTGATTTTTAAACAAGGAAATACACGACCTCGCTCTATAGACGATCTAACGGGGAACTTTATGGTTACCTCACAATCAAGTCATGCTGAAATGTTGGAAAAACTAAAATTATCAAATCATGCTTTACAGTGGCAAGAAACAGATGAATTTGATAGTGAAGAATTGATCGAAAAAGTGCTTGATGGTGAGCTTGATTATACGGTGGTTGATAGTAACACTTTAGCGATCAGTCGTCGCTACTACCCTGAAATTAGTATCGGTTTTAGTCTTACCAATGAAGAACCCTTGGCTTGGATGGTTAGTAAACAAGGAAATGATGCTATTTTGGCAAGCCTAATCGAATTTTTTGGTCAAGTACATCACGATGGTACGATATTAGCGCTAGATGATAAATACTATGGGCATATTGAAAAGTTTAATTACGTGGATACGCGTTTATTTATCGAGGCAATTAATAAAAGGCTATTTAAATACCAGCCAATATTTGAAAAATATAGTGTCGAAGTGGATTGGCGTTTACTTGCGGCGATTAGTTATCAAGAATCACATTGGAATCCACGAGCTCGTTCATTTACTGGCGTTAGAGGTATGATGATGCTTACACTTCCTACCGCTAAACAAATGGGCATAAAAAGCCGTTTAGATGCTGAGCAAAGTGTGCGTGGTGGTGCAAAATACTTTAAACGTATGATAGATAAAATGCCTGAACGTATTGAATCCCCTGACAGAACTTGGTTTGCTTTAGCTTCATATAATATTGGTTTTGGCCACTTAAATGATGCACGGATCATTACTCAGCGCCAAGGTGGTGATCCCGATCGCTGGTTTGATGTTAAGAAGCGGTTGCCATTATTAAAGCAAAAAAAATATTACAAAAAAACGAAGTACGGTTACGCTCGCGGTGATGAAACAATACGTTATGTAGAAAATATTCGTCGTTATTATCAAACACTTTCGATGGTTGACGATAAAGAGTTAGCGACCCGATTAAAAGACGTTACAAGTAATGAAAATTTAGCACAACAATCTTTAGAATAATTCGTTTTAGCGACGAATTTGACTTTTATTTGTCATTTTACTGTAACATAGTTGACATATGTGTCAGCTAGTATTACTTTTAGAAGATAAAAGACAAGAAAAGTAGTAACTGATCAACAGGTCAGTTGTAGTAAAGAGGAATTAGGATGACAATTCGTAAAAAATTAGCGGTAACCAAACGTTTAAGAAAAATGAAAAAACAAGTAAGAAAAATATCACTACGTAGACAGCTGCAATTTTGTGATTTAGCAATACAGCCTGAAAGTTAATAGCTTATTTAATAAATCCCATATATCTTTATATATGGGATAAAAATTTCATATATATCATCCCAAACCATCAAACCATTCATTTATTTAAAATATCATCGGCTATTTTAGCGGCTATCATAATTGTAGGTGCATTAGTATTGCCACTAATAAGTGTTGGCATTATCGACGCGTCAACCACTCTTAAATTTTCAATTCCATGAACCTTTAATGTTTGGTCAACTACTGCCATGTTGTCATTACCCATTTTACAGGTGCCGACAGGATGATAAATGGTATTCGCTTTATCCTTAACATACTTTAATAATTCTTCATCGCTTTGACAATCATTACCCGGTAAAATTTCATTAGTAACATCTTCACTTAATGGTGTGTTTCTAAATATATTTCGAGCAATTTTTACGGCTTTGATCATGATTTGTTGATCGTCGGGCTCACTGAGCATATTTAGGTGAATTTTAGGATGAAGGTTAGGTTTGTTGCCAAACAGGGCGACATAACCTCGACTTTTAGGGCGTAGTAGGCAGGTATGCAAAGAAATACCATAATTTAACAGCATTTTATTGTTACGACCATGATCATCCATTGCTGCTGGAATAAAGTGTAGTTGTAAATCAGGTCGATTTAATTCAGGCGTTGATTTAATAAAACCACCTGCTTCGGCTACGGTTGAAGTTAAAATACCCCGTTTTTTACTAAAATATTCTCGCATTTGATTAACAAACCATAAAGAAGCTTTAGGTCTATAAGCAAGTACATCAGTGCGTTTCGTTTGATTAACAATCATAATATCTACATGATCTTGTAAATTTTTACCCACGCCAGGTAATTCATGAATCAATTCAATATTGTGCTGAGCTAATTCATCTTTGGGGCCAACCCCTGAAAGCATTAATAGTTGTGGTGAATTAAAGGCACCCGCACTCAATAAAATTTCATTCTTAGCAAAAATTTTCTGCGTTTTTCCTTTATGTTTAAAAGCAACGCCAGTCGCTTTTTTGTTTTCTATAATTACTTTTTCGACTAAAGAGTCGGTAATAATCGTGAGGTTAGACCGAGATAAGTTAGGTGTTAAAAAAGCGGTAGCAGCACTATGGCGTTGGCCGTTTTTTTGAGTTACTTGGTAATATCCAATACCTTCTTGTTGCTCACTATTAAAATCATCATTTAAAGGATAACCTGCTGCATGAGCAGCGCTAATAAAATCGTTACCTATTATTATTTGTGATCGTGAATCTGCAACATTAAGCTCACCATCAACACCATGGTAATTATTTTCGCCGCGTTCCTGATGTTCAGTACTTTTAAAATAAGGTAAAACCTTATCAAAACTCCACTCGGTATTTCCTAACTCTGCCCAGTGATCATAGTCTTCTTTTTGACCGCGCACATACAGCATTGCGTTGATAGAACTACTGCCGCCAAGTACTTTCCCACGAGGATTAAAAATAGAACGATTATTTTGGCTATTTTCTTGCTCTGAATTAAATTGCCAATTAAGCGTTTTACTTTTCATTAATTCAATCAAACCTAATGGTAAGTGAATACTCCAGTGCGTGTCTTTTGGTCCTGCCTCAAGTAAACAAACTTGGTAATGTCCACATGCCGATAAACGTTCTGCTAATACGCAACCAGCAGAACCGCCACCAATGATGATAAAGTCATATGTTGTCATAATATATCGCGTTTTTTAAACTATCAATTGCTAACAAGTCAGACCACTATGTCGCAAAATTATAGTATTTTCAAGTTTTCTAAAAGTAGGTATCACAACGAATATAAAAACGGGGATCCTAATAACCCCGTTCCTAGTTTTATATCATTAAAGACCTAAAACTTGCTTGCCTTGTTCAAAAACAATATCTACTGGAATATTAGCACTTTCCAATTTAGCTAAACTTTTAGCTAAATCTGGCTTGATAATGCCGCGTTCTTTCACTAACGTGTCAACACCTTGATAATCACCATTACCTTGTAAAGTTAAAATTATTTCGGATAATGAATTGATCGCCGCTGTCATTTTTTCAACATTAACTTTGTAAAAACCCTGTTCTGTTTTACTAAAAGCACCTTGTTCGGCAAAGTAATTAAAACGTACCATATTTGCTTTACCATGAGCGGAACTTGCACCAAAACGAACTGAACGGAAAATTCCCGCTAAAAAGGTAGTGTAGTAATCTTGCAATGTACCTTCAGTGATTGCGCCTTTAGCTAAAAGCTGACGGATCATATAAAGCCCTAAAATGTCGGCTTTCCCTTCTTCAAGTGCAGAGGCGTGTTCTTTTAATGCTTGGCGTACTGTTCCTTTACCATCTAAGGTATTTTTAATCCCTAGCCCATGCGCAACTTCATGAAACATAGTATTAGCAAAAAAGGCAGTGAAGGTTACGTTATTTCGCTGTTCTGGCACAATAAGTTGCTCGGCAATTGGCAACATAATCGCATCGAATTTTGCACGCATAGCATTTTTAAGTTGTAAACGACGGGTGCCTTTTTTTAACTGTACCTGTTCATCGTTAGGTAAGTTTATAGCAATAGTTTTGCTGCCTGCGTTAGAATGACCTGCATAATAAATTACATTGTAAGCATTTAAGTCGGCATCACTACCAGGTACTTCTGCTTTGTACTTTTTGCTTACTGGGAGTCCTTTTTGTAATTCAGGCAAATATTGTGCGTATCGAGCGAGTTTTTCACTCCAAGATTGATCTTTTATGAGCACGTAAGATTCAAAGGCAGCACGATATCCAAAAAGCTGGTCTTCATAAGTTTCAATTGGACCAATAACCACATCAATAGGATTGTTTTTCATATCCATCCATGCAAAATCAGACGCTTGGTAATCATCGTTACGTAATGCGTTGGCACGCAGAGTTAAATAATGGGCAAATTCTTTGTCATCAGCAAAGGTTGCTGCTTTTTCTAAAATAGCGGCAATACGATCAATTTTGTCGCTATATGCTTCGGAATAAGCAACGGTTATTAACTTGCCATTTTCATCACGTTGAACAACAGAGTATAAGCCTTTTTTATCATCAAATTTTGCTTGTTCAAATTCTGCTTTAGTCATGTCTTCAGGATAAAACTGAGCACCTAAAGGTTTATCTTTAAACGTTGTTAAAAATGGCTTATCGCCATTTAAACGATCCCAAGGACCATAATTAATTTCAGCGAAACGTCTTACTTTTTCATCTTTTATGCTGGCCAAAAATTTAGTTTTGTCTTGAGAGAATGCATGTAACCAAAAAATATCATCAACAATTTTAGAGGCATCAATTAATAAGGCAATTAATTGCTTTTGATTATTTGAAAACTGACTTAAATCGGCTTTAAGTTGTACCGTTTTATATATATCTAGTCGGTTTTGATATTGTGGTAGTAATGTTAATGGGGCTGTTTTTTTAGCTTGTTGATCACCACATGCGGTCAACGTACTTATGGCCAAAATTAAAGTGGCAGTAATTTTTGATAATTTCATTTTAGTTATTGTCATTAGAAGGGGTCCAAAAATAATTTCGCATCAAGACTAGAAAAAAAATGAGTGGAACGCAAGGTAAATGCCAGAAAACAGACATAAAAAAACCGACGATTAAGTCGGTTTTTAAAAAATTAGCAATTAATTAAAAATTAAAGTGCGTTAATTTTTGCATGTAAACGGCTCTTGTTACGAGCAGCTTTGTTTTTATGAATAAGCCCTTTAGATGCATAACGATCTAAAATTGGTGTTGCAGTAGCAAATTCTTTTGTTGCAAGCTCTTTGTCACCGGCGTCAATAGCTGCGATTACTTTTTTAACTAAAGTACGCATCATTGAACGACGACTTGCATTGTGTTGACGGCGCTTTTCTGCTGTGATTGCGCGCTTCTTAGCAGACTTTGAGTTAGCCAAGGTGAACTCCTAAAAATAATAAAATATAGCCAAAATTTAAGGCGACGAAATATGCCTTTTTTTGCGCTACTTGTCAAACTATTTCATTGTTTATTTTGTTGTTATATCGATTATTTTAATTAATTAAAATGGTTTAGGGGTAAATAAAACTATTTAATTGCTTGTTTAAAGTAATAAAATTACCGCATAATTCATTATCGCGTATAAATTTATCCATGTGTATCTTATTCTAATCATTTAATGTTATTCGACAGGAAAAAGTTTGAGTAAAAAATTAATTAAGTCAGGGTTAATTGTTAGTGTAATGACACTGTTTTCTCGTATATTGGGTTTAGTACGTGATGTGGTTATTGCAAATATTATGGGGGCGGGATCGAGTGCGGATGTATTCTTTTTTGCTAATAAGATACCAAGTTTCCTTCGTCGTTTATTTGCCGAAGGTGCTTTTGCTCAGGCTTTTGTTCCCGTTTTAAGCGAATATCAAGCAAAGGATGAAGCTCAGGGGGGTAACGAAACTAAAAAGCTAGTAGCGCAAGTCTCAGGTACCTTAGGTGTGATAATTAGCTTTGTTACCTTGTTTGGTATGCTAGCATCACCTTTATTTGTTATGTTATTTGGGGTTGGTTGGTTTGTTGATTGGCTGCATGATGGTCCCGCGACTGCGAAATTTGATTTAGCATCACTTTTACTCAAGATTACTTTTCCGTATTTATGGTTTATTAGTTTTACTGCATTATCAGGTGCGGTATTAAATACATTAGGCAAATTTGCCATATCTGCATTTACACCTGTTTTGTTAAATGTAGGTATTATTTCTTCTGCAATTTTTTTATCACCTTATTTTAATGATCCCGCTTTTGCACTAGCTTGGGGGGTTTTTCTTGGTGGTTTAAGTCAGTTTTTATTTCAAATTCCATTTTTATATCGTGCCGGATTTTTGGTTAAACCAAAATGGGATTGGCATGCTGAAGGTGTTAAAAAGATAAGAAAACTGATTATGCCTGCACTATTTGGTGTTTCGGTAACTCAAATTAATTTGTTATTAGATACTATTATTGCAAGTTTTTTAGTTACCGGTTCAATTGCTTCGCTCTATTATGCTGATCGCTTGCTAGAGTTTCCTCTTGGGTTGTTTGGTATTGGTATTGCTACTGTGATTTTACCTAGTTTATCTAAACTTCATGCTACACAAAGTAATCATGAATTCGAAAAAACATTGGAGTGGGCAATTAAAGTAGTTTGTTTATTTGGCTTGCCGGCAATGGCTGGTTTAATTATTCTCGCTCAGCCAATTATTATGGTGCTATTTATGCGTGGTGAGTTTAGCCAAGCAGAGGTACTTAGAGTTTCATTTGCGTTGTATGCTTATTTAAGTGGATTAATTAGTTTTATGTTTATCAAGGTGCTAGCGCCCGGTTATTACGCACGACAAGATACTAAAACACCCGTAAAAATTGGGGTAATAGCGATGGTTGTTAATATGGTTTTTAATTTAATATTAGCACCGTTTTTTGGTTATGTTGGGCTGGCAATAGCAACGACATTGTCGGCAACCTTAAATGCTTTTTTACTTTATCAGGGTTTGAAAAAAATGGCTGTTTTTCAAATATCGAACACGATGATGATATTTTTACTTAAAATGCTTAGTTCAGCAATTATTATGGCCGTGGCTGTTTATAGCTATTCTCCTGAATTTGAAAGTTGGTTGAGTATGGCCTTATTCGATAAAATTTTGCAGTTAATTATTGCTATATCTATTGGTTTAGTTAGTTATTTTATAAGCTTAGCAGTATTTGGTGTTAAATTTAGTCAGTTTAAAATATCGACGAGTGAAGTTTGATTTGAAGAGAGTCTTTTTTCTACATTTTATTCATAGAAAAATAACGCTAAATGCTGATTCTTACTCGCAACTAATATATAATTCTCCGGTTTTTATACACTAATAACGTAAATTATAACGAAATTGGCAATAACTTAAGGTTTCTGGCTTTATATGCAGTTTATTCGCGGCATACATAATATTCGTCCACAAGATCATGGTTGCGTTCTGACTATTGGTAATTTTGATGGTGTACATTTAGGCCATTGTCGCGTTATTAACGCGTTGGTTGCTAAATCGAAAGAGTTAAATTGTTCTGCTGCTGTGATGGTGTTTGAACCCCAACCTCAAGAATTATTTGCATCAGAAAATGCTCCAGCAAGATTAACTCGCTTGCGTGATAAATATAATTTGTTAAAAAAGCTTGGTGTTGATCGGCTTATTTGCGTTAATTTCAATCGTCAGTTTGCGAATTTAAGTGCTGAAACTTTTGTCGAACAATTATTAGTAACACGATTGGGTATAAAACATTTGATTATTGGGGACGATTTTCGTTTTGGGAAAGATCGCTTAGGTGATTTTTCGCTACTCACCAAAGCAAGTCGTAAATTTAATTTTGCTTTGTCTGATACCGCAAGTTATAAATTAGCTGATTGTCGTATTAGTAGCACTGAAATTCGCAAAGCATTAGAGGATGACGAGCTTAGCAATGCTGCCGAAATGCTTGGTCGACAATATTCTATTGTTGGGCGTGTGGTTCATGGTGATAAAAGAGGCCGTCAATTAGGCTTTCCAACAGCTAATGTATTATTAAAAAGAAGAGTTTCCCCTGTATCAGGTGTTTATGTTGTTAAAGTTTTACAAAACGCTTGTGACGGAGAAAAACAGTTATTTGGTGTCGCTAATATTGGTTCTAGACCAACTGTGGCAGGTATAAGACAGCAATTAGAAGTACATGTTTTTGATTTTAGTGATAATCTTTATGGCCAAGCTATTGAAGTAGTATTATTAAAAAAATTAAGGAACGAACAACGATTTGATTCGTTAGCTGCGTTAACACAACAAATAACGTTAGACAGTGCATTGGCTAAACAATATTTACAAGAAAACTAGAAAATTAAAGTGATAGATTTATCTAACAAATTATTAATGGATAAGAGATTTAATGAGCGATTATAAACAAACCCTAAATTTGCCCGATACTAAATTTGCGATGAAAGGCAATATGGCAAACCGCGAACCTAATATGCTAAAAGAATGGGCAGAACAAGATCTGTATGGAAAAATTCGAGCGGCTAAAAAAGGTAAAAAATCGTTTATTTTGCACGACGGCCCTCCATATGCTAATGGCAATATCCATTTAGGCCATGCGGTAAATAAAATTTTAAAAGATATTATAGTTAAAGCAAAAACCTTATCTGATTTTGATTCACCTTATGTGCCCGGTTGGGATTGTCATGGTTTGCCTATCGAATTAATGGTTGAGAAAAAAGTAGGTAAACCTGGAAATAAGGTTTCTGCAGCACAATTTCGACAAAAATGTCGTGAATATGCAATTAAACAAGTTGATGGTCAGCGTGAAGATTTTAAACGTTTAGGTGTATTTGCTGATTGGGATAAACCTTATCTAACTATGGACTTTGATACCGAAGCCAATATTATCCGCGCCTTTGGTAAAATTGCTGAAAATGGCCATTTAGAGCAAGGCTTTAAGCCTGTACATTGGTGTACTGATTGCGGGAGTGCTTTAGCTGAAGCTGAAGTTGAATATAAGGACAAACAATCACCTGCTATCGACGTAAAATTTACTGTGGTAAATTCAGCGATAGCAGATAAATTTTCGCATCCTGAGGATCATGAAGGTGAAGGTGAAATTGGTATTGTTATATGGACAACAACACCCTGGACTATGCCAGCAAGCAGAGCGGTTTCTGTGCATCCTGAAGTTGAATATTCATTAGTACAATGTGAGAACGAAAAGGGTAAATTCCGTTTAATTTTAGCTACCGATCTAGTTACTGAATGTATGGATAGATACGGCATTAATAAGTTTCATGCATTGGGTTTTTGTAAAGGTAAAACATTAGAAAATCAACAGCTAAATCATCCGTTTTATAAATTTTGTGTGCCTATTGTTTTAGGGGAACATGTAACTACTGACTCTGGCACCGGCTGTGTTCATACCGCACCAGGTCATGGTGTTGACGATTTCATTGTTGGTAAACAATATAATTTAGAAGTGGCGAACCCTGTTGGTGCTAATGGTGTTTATTTACCCGACACGCCGTTGTTTGCAGGCCAACATGTGTTTAAAGCCAATGCGAGTGTTATCGAAACCCTAAAAGAGCATCATGCGTTAATGCATCATCATGCAATTGAGCATTCTTATCCGCATTGTTGGCGTCATAAAACACCGATAATTTTCCGTGCTACACCGCAGTGGTTTATTAGCATGGACAAAAACAATTTGCGCCAAAATTCTTTAAATGAAATAGCCAAAACACAATGGATCCCTGATTGGGGTCAATCACGTATTAAGTCGATGGTAGAAGGTCGTCCAGACTGGTGTATTTCACGTCAACGTACTTGGGGTGTACCAATTGCGCTTTTTATTCATAAAGACACTGGTGCTTTGCATCCACGTAGTTTTGAATTGATTGAAGAAGTCGCTCAGCGCGTTGAAAAAGAAGGTATTCAAGCGTGGTTCGATTTAGAAGCCCAAGAACTTATTGGTGATGACGCTGAAGAATTTGTTAAAGTGCCTGATACGTTAGATGTGTGGTTTGACTCAGGTACAACGCATTATTCAGTTATTGGTGCGCGCGATGAATTTGCGACTCGTGCCGATTTATATCTTGAAGGTAGTGACCAACATCGCGGATGGTTTATGTCGTCGATGATGTCATCAGTTGCCATGAATGGTAAAGCCCCTTATACGCAAGTATTAACTCATGGTTTTACGGTGGATGTTAATGGTCATAAAATGTCGAAATCATTAGGCAATGTGATAACGCCAAGTGAAATTACTAATAATTTAGGCGCTGATATTTTACGTTTATGGACTGCCTCGGTTAATTATACTCAAGAAATAACCGTTTCAGATGAAATATTTAAACGTCAAGCTGATGCATATCGTCGCATTCGAAATACCTCGCGTTTTTTATTAGCCAATTTAAATGGTTTTGACCCTAAAACCGATTCTGTTGCTTTTGACGATATGGTGGCAATTGATCGTTGGGTCGTTGGTAAAGCAGCACAACTACAAGAAGATATTGTTAAAGCTTACAATGAATATGAATTTCACGTGGTTGTGCACAAGATCATGAACTTCTGTACCAATGAGCTAGGTGGTTTTTATTTAGATATTATTAAAGACAGACAATATACTGCAAAAACTGATGGTAACGCACGTCGCTCTTGTCAAACGGCAATGTATTTAATTGCTGAAGCGATGACCTGTTGGATGGCGCCTATTTTATCGTTTACTGCCCAAGAAATTTGGGAGGCTTTGCCTGTACCTGCAACAGGCAAACGTGATCAATTTGTTTTTACAGGGGTTTGGTTTAATGGTTTAGCTAAATTACCAGAATCAGTAGAGTTAAATAACGATTTTTGGAGTGAACTGTTAGAGGTTCGTGGTGCTGTAAACAAGCAATTAGAACTAGCACGTAAGGAAAAAATTGTCGGTAAATCACTTGAAGCTATGGTGACTTTATACGCAAATGCTGAATTAGCTGAGAAGTTAGTTCAATTAGGTGATGAATTACGTTTTGTTTTATTAACTTCTGGTGCAATGGTTGAGGCTATTTCGGATGCACCTGACAATGCCATTGCTACTGAAGTTGAAGGCTTGTCGATGAGCATTTCAACAACAACTGGTATTAAATGCGAACGTTGTTGGCATGTCACTGATGATGTTGGTCAACATGATAGCCATAAAGATTTATGTGGCCGTTGTGTTACTAATATTGATGGTGAAGGTGAGCAAAGAAGGTTTGCTTAATTAATGGACTTAATAGAAATAGTAAATAAAAATACTCATGACAAATATTAAAAACTCAGGGTTAACCTGGCTGTGGTTAACCTTTATCGTGTTAATTATTGACCAAGGTTCTAAACAATGGGTTGCTAATTCTATGGAATTATTTAACTCGATAAAGTTGCTACCAATTTTTAGCATCACCTATGTTCATAATCCAGGTGCCGCCTTTAGTTTTTTAGCAAACCAAGGTGGTTGGCAACGGTGGTTTTTTACCGTTATTGCATTAGCAGCAAGTATTGTTTTTGCTATATGGCTAGCTAAAACAGATAAAAAAAAGGTGTTGTTATCCATTGCCTTATCGTTAATGTTAAGTGGTGCGGTAGGGAATTTAATTGACCGCGTATTATTTGGTTATGTTATAGATTTTATTGACTTCCATTGGGCAGGGTATATTTTTCCTGCGTTTAATGTTGCCGATTCAGCTATTTTTATTGGTGCTGTATTAATGGTATTCGATTCATTTAAAAAAGAAGCTAACGAAGTAAATGTTAGTGATGAAAAATTATAGGTTTTTATATGTCTGATCTTGTTGGAAATAGTTCAACGATTGTTGTTCACATAACGATGAAATTGAGCGATGGTTCTGCCGCTGATAGTACTAAAGTAAATAATAAACCTGCAAAAATAGAATTGGGGAACAATAGTATTTCACCCGCATTTGAAGCAGAAATTATTGGCTTAAAAGTAGGTGACGAAAAAGAATTTACCCTTAAAGCGATAGACGCTTTTGGTGAAACTAATCCCGATAATATTCATTATGTTGAAAAAAATCGCTTTAACCAAGATGCACCTGCAGAAGTTGGTAATATTATTACCTTTACCCAACCTGGTGGTGTCGAATTGCCGGGTATGGTAAAAGAGGTTTCCGGTGATTCAGTAACTGTTGATTTTAATCACCCGTTAGCGGGACAAGAAGTCACTTTTATCATTGAAATTGTTGATATTGTTTCTGCGGAATAAAAAATTATGGAAATTATTTTAGCAAATCCTCGTGGTTTTTGTGCTGGTGTAGACCGCGCTATCAGTATTGTTGGCCGTGCATTAGATTTATTTGGTGCGCCAATTTATGTACGTCATGAAGTAGTGCATAATAAATTTGTGGTTGATAGCTTAAAAGAGCGAGGCGCTATTTTTGTTAATGAACTCAATGAAATTCCTGATAATAATACTGTGATTTTTAGCGCACATGGCGTAGCAAAGTCAGTAAGAGAAAATGCAAAACAGCGCGGTTTGAAAGTTTTTGATGCGACTTGCCCGCTTGTTACTAAAGTCCATATGGAAGTATCGAGGGCAAGTAGAAAAGCGATTGAGTGTATTTTAATTGGTCATGAAGGTCATCCTGAAGTTGTCGGTACAATGGGGCAATATGAAAATGATGAAGCCGGTATATATTTAGTCGAATCTACTGAAGATGTTAAAAATCTTGAAGTAAAAAATGCAGATAAATTGTTTTTTTGTAGTCAAACTACGCTATCGGTTGATGATACAAGTGATGTTATTGATGCGTTAGTTGAAAAATACCCTAAAATAGAAGGGCCGCGTAAAGACGATATTTGTTATGCTACACAAAACCGTCAAGATGCAGTAAGAGCAATTTCAGCAAGTGTTGATTTACTGTTGGTGGTAGGTGCTAAAAATAGTTCAAACTCAAACCGTTTAAAAGAGCTGGCCAATAAACTTGGTACAACAGCATATTTAATTGACACGGCTGAGGATATCCAATCTCAATGGCTTCATGATGTTAATAAAATTGGCGTTACTGCTGGTGCATCGGCTCCAGATATTTTAGTAAAACAAGTAATCGAAAGTTTGAAAAATAACGGTGCTGACACGGTAACTGAATTTCATGGGCGAGAAGAAAATATTGTATTTGCAGTACCGATTGAATTGCGCTAATCTTAATGTGAGTAAAAATCAACCAAATAAATGATGTAGTAGGTTGAAAAAGTATTAAAGCTTTTGTCGCCATTTCAATTATTGTAAAAGATAGGTGTAATGTTTTTTTGATTTTTAACGTTTGTTTATTAAAAAGTAATTAAACTATTAAGCTGGTCTTTAACGTCTTAATACTTCAAGAAAATGTCTTGGAGTGCAATGGTCATAAGGTGAATACTGTCAAAAATACTACTCTTTATACGGATATAAGGTATAGGTAAATGCAGTACATATTATTGATATTTTACACTTATTGTGAATATCTAATCAAAAATTTTAAAGGTTTTGATAAAAACAACCTTTCCAATGCTTATACTTGTGTCAATTATTTAATCAATTCTATAATATCCCTATCTAATACATTTTCTTTTTTCAGCATTAATTTTTTTATAAACAAAGCTTACTTTGCTTATAGCAAGAGGAATAGCTATGCGTAACAGTCAGTATCCTTATTTGATTTTTCGACAACAGTTAGGTATGACCTTTATTGAAGTACTCGTGGCTTTAGTTATTTTGGTTACTGGAATTTTAGGCTCTGTTGCATTGCAAGCCACTGCCAAACAAGGTAGTTTTGATGCGATGCAACGCTCATTAGCATCAAGTTTGGCTCAAGATATTATTGAACGAATGCGCACTAATGATTCTACTGCAACCGCAAGCAATGTACTTGCGAGTTATGCTGGTACGGGCTATGGCACTAAAAACTTATCTGCCCCAGCTATTAGATGTGATGCTATAGCTGCTTTATGTACAAGCGCTCAACGTGTAACAAACGATTTATATGAATGGGAACAATCATTAAAAGGTAGTGATGTGAAATCTTCAAGTTTCGCTAACGTTGGCGGGTTAACAGGGGCACAGGGTTGTATTGCTATTGCCAATAATGCGGCTACAGTAGCTATTAGTTGGCAGGGGCGAACAGCTACCAGTGATGGTGCTACCAATAACGCGATAATGAAATGTGGTACATCTGGCTCCAAACGACGCCAAATTTTGATACAGGCTTTTATCTTTTAAATGAAAAACATGCAACAAAAATATCAGCAACAAGGCTTTAGTTTACTTGAAATTTTTATCGCGCTTTCTATTGGGTTAGTTTTATTTGCTGGCGTGTTAAGTGTGTTTGTCGGCTTAAGAACTACTGTTTCTGAAACCTCAAGTTATGGTGAAATGCAAGAAAACGGTCGGTTTGCCATCAACGTGTTGACTGATGATTTTCTTCGCCAAGGTTTTTGGGGCGATTTACCTTCTGCAATGGACGCAGCAATATTAGAAAACAATCCACCAGTTGCTGCTGGAGATTGTAGTGTTGCAGGAACAAACAATGGAAGTTTTCCTCAAGTTATTGGACATTTTAGAACTATATGGGGGGCCACATTAGCTTCTGCGAGCGCGATGAATTGTATAACAGATGCTATTCCAGGCTCCGATTTGATTTTAGTTAAACGTGTTATTTCTCAACCGATTGCTCAACCCGTTGTGGCTGCTTCTCTAGATGCAAATCGTTATTATTTAATGTCGAGTGTTAATTCTGCTGACATTTTTGCCGGTAATGGTGTTATTCCTACAATCGCTAATTCACAAGTATGGGAATATCAAAACCATATTTATTACCTTAAAAATGATAATCAAGGCAGTAATACTGTACCGGTGCTGATGCAAGGTCGCTTAACGAATAGTGCAACTCAAGCGATTAATTTTCAGCCACTAATTGATGGTATTGAAGTGATCCGTTTTTGGTATGGTATCGATAGCGACACTGACGCAGATACTAATGATTATGATACAGGTGCAGGTCCTGGCGATGGAATTATTGATGCCTTTATTCCCGCAAGAAATATGACACAGGCATTATGGGATAATCAAGGTTCTAGAATTTTAGCGGTAAAAATGTTTATTTTGGTGCGTGATATTTTACCTGATGCAAAATACACCAATAATAATACTTATCAATTGGGAGGATCTAACGCTGCTGATCAATTTAGCCCAGGAGGTGATCATTATCGACGTTTGTTATTCACCTCTACGGTGTCGCTGCAAAATGCTAAGGTAAAAGTATGGAATTAGCTAATAAAGTATTTGTAAATAAAATCCGTCGAATAGGCGAGAAGTTGCCCTCTCAACATATTAAGAAACAACATGGCGTTGTGCTTGTTGTTGCTTTAGTGTTTTTGGTTGCTTTAACGGCTGTTGCGGGTGCTCTAATGCAAAATACTACCTCAGATATGAAAATGTCTGATGCGAGTCAAGAAAAGGTAGTCGCTATGCAAGAGGCTATTAGTTCGATTGACCAAGTTATTTACAATCAAATTAATACCATAGGAGCAGCAAATGGTTTTGCTGCACCAATGTCAACGTTTCCATCAAATCCAGCTGTTAGTGCCGCAGATACAACTGCACAAATAGCTGTCGCTACACCGAATAACTTAGTTGTCGATTGCCCCCACTCTCGAAATGCTTCGTCTGTTCAGGTGTTTAAGTGTAATGCTTTGCGAGTTCAAATAACGCGCTTATATGGACGAACCAAAACTAGCACAATACAAGTAACATCGGGTGTTTCACAGCAATTATTACCGTAAATAAAATAATCGTGAATATCTGAACATGGGGAAAAGGTAATGAAAAAATTAACAGTTATTCTTTTATGGCTACTTTCTATTAGTTATTCTAATGGAGAAGACATTGATCTGTATATTGGTGACGTTGCTCAACGTACTGGTAATCGACCGCAAGTTTTAATTATTTTTGATAATTCTGGCAGTATGAATACTGCACAATTGGTTAAAGAGCCTTACGATCCTAATACTATTTATCCAGCTGTTGGTGGCTTTAATTCTTTATCTGATAAGTTTATTTATTTTACCAAAGGGGCCGGCGTTGATAATTCTGTTTTAGTGCCTGATAGTCCTAGTGAACAACGGCGATTTCTGGATAGCATAAATAGCTGTGCTACGGCAAGAGAGCGTTTAGCCAGTGTGGGTTTTTATACAGGGCACATGCGCGAGTATACTTTTCAAGGTAATTCAGGTAGTTGGCAAGAAATTCCTGGCAATAACGGCGCTAATATTCAAACCATTGATTGTGAAGACGATGTCAAACAAGTCCCTCCTAATCCAGAAGTCAATGCAGGCGTGCTGCAAAATAATGGCTCAATAACACAATTACCTAATGGTTATCCAATTGACGGGTTAGGTAGTAAACAAAGTCCTATTTATTATACCAATACAGTCGGTAATTCAAATGTAATTTGGTCTGGAGAAGTGGTTACTTTGTATACCGATAATTATTTGCGGTGGAGTCACAGTAATAGTGTTGGTAATGTTAATCGTACTCGCTTGGACATTGCTAAAGATACTGTAACCGATTTAATTGAATCTGCTCCCTCAATAGATTTTGGATTGCAAATATTTAATATTAACGCTTTTAATGAAAATGAAAGAGATGGCGGTAGGATTGTTTTTGGTATTCAAGAAATGACTACGACCGCACGACAAAATTTAGTCGATATTATTGATTTAGAATTAGATGGTGAAACTAATACGCCATTGTGTGAAACATTATATGAAGCAAGGCGTTATTTTGGAGGGTTAAGTGTTGATTTTGGTGATGATGATTCAAAGCCTCAATATTATTCATATAAACCAAATACCCCACCACGAGATACATCTATTGAAACGGCTAAAGTATATAAAACACCTTATTCAAGTTGTTCAAATGAAGTGTTTGTTATTTTAATTACTGACGGTACTCCCACTTTAGATAATGCGGCAGATAATTATATAAAAGCGTTACCTGGCGTAGGAGGACCATTTGTTGTTAATGGTAGAAATAACTATTTGCCAGCCCTTGCTGGATGGATGAAAAATAACGATCTCAATGCTAATTTAGCGGGTGTTCAAACCTCGACATTATTCACTATTGGTTTTGGTCAAGATGCTATTAATGGCGCTGCGCCTATTTTACTTGATGCAGCAACAAAAGGCGGTGGTCAATATTATCCAGCTAAAGATCCCAGTAGTTTGTTAAGTTCTTTACAGTCTGCGCTATCGTTAATTTCTCGCGTAAATGCGACGTTTACGGCACCATCGGTCGCAACCAATAATTTTGACCGAACACAAACACTTGATTCTGTTTATTATGCAATGTTTTTACCTGATCGTGGTCCTCGCTGGCAAGGCAATGTTAAAAAGTTAAAAGTGGTTGGGGGAGCTCAACAAGACCGGACTGGTACTAATGCTATTGACTCTGATGGTAATATTGCTGATACAGCAAAAACGTTTTGGTCTAATGCTAACAAACCTGATGGTAATGAAGTTGCAGAAGGTGGTGTTGCTGAAATGCTACGCAGTAAAACTAATAGAATACTTTACAGTGATTTAGGAACTTCAGGTGCTTTAAAAACGCTTAATCAAAATAATGCAGAATCCTCTTTTGGTAGTGCGGCTAATTTAGCTTTTGAGATGGGCATCCCTGAATTAGAAATTCCTACTTACCTAGATTGGGCAAAAGGTATTGATGTTGACGATGCTGACAGTGATAACTTAACAACAGATATTCGACCAGATGTATTTGGAGATCCTCTACATTCGAAACCCTTAGTGGTTAATTATGGAGGTAGTAGTACTAACCCCGATATTCGCATCATTGTTGGCACTAATGCGGGTGCATTGCATATGTTTCAAGATAAGGGCGACATTGTTGATGAGTCTTGGGCATTTATGCCAAAAGAATTTTTTAAAAATATCAAAAAGTTACGAGATAATTTTACTTCAACCAGCAAAGTATACGGAATTGATGGTTCTGCGACCCTTTATACTTTTGATAAAAATGGTGATGGTTCAATAGTAAGTTCTGCTGGCGATAAGGCTTGGATATTTTTTGGATTAAGACGTGGTGGTGATAGTTATTATGGTTTAGATATTTCTATTCCTGATACGCCAAAATTGTTATGGCATTTAGATAGTAGTACCCCAGGGTTTAGTGAATTAGGACAATCGTGGTCTAAGCCTAAAATCGCTTTTTCTGAATTAAATATAGTTAATGGCGTAGCAGAACCTGTATTATTTTTTGGTGGAGGTTATGCAACATCAAAAGATAGTGCTGGTGTAGGTAGTGCTGATAGTGTTGGTCGAGCTGTATATATGGTTGACGCTAAAACGGGAACTCTTAAATGGAGTATGTCACCTGCTACAAGTAGCAGTACTAATACTTATTTTACAGGGACTGATAGTATTCCATCCGCAGTTGGTGTGTTAGACAGTAATGGTGATGGCTTAATTGATCGTGTTTATACGGGAGATTCTGGTGGTAACGTATGGCGTATTGATATGCCAGGAGGCACGCCAAGTAGCTCAGCTGAACCTTGGACAGTATTTCAATTAGCGGAGTTAGGTGGAACTACTGACATAAACGATAGACGATTTTTTAGTGAACCTTCAATTGTGCGGACAATTATTAGTGACACAAAATCTACGTCAACAACAGATACTAATGGTGTAACCACAACGATGGTTACTAGACAAGAGCGTCCATATGATGCTGTGTTAATTGGTAGTGGCGATCGTTCTACCCCGCTGAACACAAGTACTCAAGATAAATTTTTCATGATTAAAGATGAGAATATTACAACTAAATCTTATACTGGTAGTGCTAATGCTATTATACCAACTAAGATTTTAGCTACGGATTTATATGATTATACCAATGATCCTTTTGGCCAAACATTAACATCACAAGCAAGAGATGCCTTAGAAATTGCAGTAAGTAGTAAATCTGGGTGGTATATTGATTTTACAGGCAGTGGCGAAAAAAGTACGGCTGCAGCGATTGCGATTGACGGTTTTGCTTATTTTACTTCTTTTCAACCTGCGAGTGGTTCGGCTAATAGCTGTCAAGTTGATCCTGTTTCTGGATTTTTATATTCAGTGGATTTGGCATTAGGCACAAAATTATGGATCAATAATGTACAAGAAGCTGATACTAAAATATTAACCACTACTGGTACTATTGAAACACCACAGCTAATTATTACAGACCCAGGAGTGCCTAGCGATCCTAGCTGTACTTCTAACTGCAATAAAACATTATCTGAAATAAGAATTTTAGCGGGTAAAATAATTATTCCATTAGGGATAACAATAGATACATGGCGAACATACATGTATATAACGGAGTAATTTATGATTTTATCAAATAAATACGATGGTTCTAATCAAGCTGATGGTGTGTTGTTTAAGATAAGAAAAAATAAAAACAAATCATCTGGTTTTACATTGATAGAGTTAATGATCACGGTAGCGATTGTTGGAATAATTGCATCAGTTGCTTATCCTTCTTATGTTGACTCTGTTGCACGCAGCGATCGCACTGAGGCACAGCGAGAATTACTGCGTATTGCCAATTTAGAAGAGCAATTCTTTAGTGATAATCGTGTTTATACTACAGATATGACTAAATTAACCTTACCAGCTTCTGCGTTAACAGAATCTGGGAATTATCAAATAACAGCAACAATTACAGCATCTACATTTAAATTAACAGCCACAGCCAAAGCAAGTCAATTAACAAAAGATCCTGATTGCACTACTTTGTCGATTGATGAAACGGGTAAAAAAACGGCTGAAAATACAACCTGTTGGGAGAAGTAAGATGATTTTTTCATTAAAAAAAGTCTACAAATTCACAGTATTAATAACATTAATTTGTTCTTTTTTTGTAGCAGCTGAACCACAAAACATCCAAGGTGCAAAAGTAGAGTTAAAATGTTTTGTAGAACTTTACGGCGGTAAAGAAACGATTCATTTTGCTACAGTGAATCGTCAAAATGTGAAAGTTTTTGAACAACAATTATTGGGAAGTAAGGTGTTAACTTCTGTGGCTAAGGGAAAACAAAAAATTTATAAAGTAAATGAATGTGTACCCTTAACTGAAAAATTTAACTCTGCGCATGCTCGCCAAATTGATGAAGAAACGGTGAGGTAATTTTAATACTGTTCGTTTTAAAATTAAGCGTTGAATAATTTTATTGTTCAACGCTTTTTATATCAAAGATTGTTATCAGCAATTTTTAGGTGCAAATAATTTCATTGCCACTACGATCTTCATCTTTATCGTCTTTATCCGTATCCGAAGTACTGTATATCCTTCCTGAACTTGAAATAACAATTCCTCTAGATCGAGCAGCATCTTCAATAGGACAATAGCGAAAAGGGATAGTTGATACTGTGCTGATCATTAATCCAGTAGAAGCATAAGTTACATTACTTTGACCATATTGAAGTTTATCGTTATTTTTAATGGCGCCCTTAACCTTGATTATTCGCTCATTTAATAATGGTTCAAAAACACCATTACCATTCGCATCCGTAAAAGCAGATAATTCATTTTGCCAATTAGCAGTACAATTATTAGAAGTTAATGGACATACAGTGACGCTAATTCCTTCATTAACTGCAATATTTCTCGCGGTTAGTAATAATCTATTTAATTCAGATATCTCATTGTCAACACGCATCCGCACTATAAAGCTATTTAAATTGGGTAAGGCAACCATCATAAGAATAGCTACTATCGCAATTGCTACCATTAACTCAACAAGTGTAAACCCATTGTTTTTAGACAAAAGTTTATGTATTAACATAATACTACCTACTTCTGAAAATATTATTATAGGTAGTTATACCATTTTGCTAGTTCAACGGCTAGCGGCACGTTAATTCATTACCGCTTCTATCTTCGTCTTTATCGTCATTATCGGTATCAGAGGAAACATATAAACGACCAGAAGTAGCAACCCGTATACCTCTATTATTCTCAGGATGATTTTCAGGGCAATAGCGAAATGTCCCATTACTGCCCCAGCCGGCTAAACGACCTGTTGGAGCGTAAATTACGCCATTTCTACCAATACCATAATGAAGCTTATCAGTAAGTTTTATTTTGGCTTTGGTTTGTAATAATCGTTCATTGAGTTGTGTTTCTAATATTTTATTGGCGTTGCCATCAATAAATACGCTCAATTCTTCGTGCCAATTACTGTCGCATTTTGATGAATTGTCTAAATGACATAAGGTTACGTTTTGTTGAGTATTAATCGCTAAATTTCTGGTGACAAACAATAATCGATAAAGTTGTGATATTTCATTATCCACTCGCATTTTTATAATGAAAGTTGAAAAATTTGGAATAGCGATCCCCGCTAAGATACCAAGAATACTTACGGAGGATAATAATTCGATTAAGGTAAAACCAAAAGTTTTATTTGCTGAAGAAACAGCAACAGGGTGAGATTTGTGAAATAGGTTAAGCATAAAAAAGTCCATTTTTAAGTTTATCAGATAAGTCCATTTATCTAGTTATAGATGATTTTTTGTGCTTTTCAAGTTTATTTTATTAACTACTCATCATAAATTGTTGGAATGGGCTGTCGTTTATGTTGTGTTTTTTTATAAATAGCAGTAATTTTATTATTAATGTCTTTATCTGAAGATTTTCCTTCTAAATAATCATCAAGTTGTTCATATGTAATACCTAGTGCTTTTTCATCTTCTTTACAGGGAGCTAATTCTTCAAGATCAGCAGTGGGGGCTTTATCTATCAGTTGTGTTGGTGCGCCTAATTCTTTGGCCAGCAAACGAACTTGCCGTTTTGATAAACCAAATAAAGGCGCTAAGTCACAAGCCCCATCACCCCACTTAGTAAAAAATCCGGTAATATTTTCTGCACTATGATCTGTGCCTAAAACCAACCCACCTAAAATTCCAGCGATGTGATATTGCATGATCATTCGAGTTCGCGCTTTTACATTGCCTTTTGAAAAGTCTAATCGGCTATTATCTGGTGTTACAATTTCGGCTTCTTCAAGTGCCTTAAGGGTTTCTTGATGAACCCCTCTAACACCATTCATGATGTTGGTGGTTAGAGATTTTGAAGGTTTTATAAAATTTATTGCAAGTTGTGCATCTATTTCGTCAGCTTGTACATTATATGGTAGACGTACCGCTATAAATTGAAATTCAGACGAATCGCCTTGGTTAAGCTGATCTACTGCTAACTGAGCAAGTTTACCGCAGGTTGAAGAATCAACTCCGCCACTAATACCGAGTACTAAATTTTTCAAACCAGAATTTAACAGCTGCTTTTTAATAAAATCAATCCGACGCGTTATTTCAAACTGCACATCAATCTCAGGTAAAACTTTCATTTCATTTATTATTTGCTGTTGCATAAAGTTAAATCTTATTTAGAGTATTAAAAATATCTATAGTTTATCAAATTAATACAAAGCTTCCATGTTGATTTACTCTTTCATGGCATTTTTTATTTAGGAGATGTTATTATTAATGTAAATAACATTGGTGCATGGTAATAAAATGAAAAAAATAGAGGCTATTATTAAGCCGTTTAAAATGGATGATGTGCGTGAAGCATTAAGTGAAATTGGCATAACAGGCATGACAGTGTCGGAAGTAAAAGGCTTCGGTAGACAAAAAGGTCATACGGAATTGTATCGTGGTGCTGAATATATGGTCGATTTTCTACCTAAAGTTAAATTAGAAATAGTTATTCCATCTCAAGATGTTGAGCGTTGTATAGAAGCCATATTATCGACCGCACAAACAGGAAAAATTGGTGACGGAAAAATATTTGTAACGGATGTTGTTCGTGTTATCAGAATTCGTACAGGTGAAGAAAACGAAGAGGCAATATAGTAAAGTTATTTTACTGAAAAAGCCGATTAAATTATCATCTTAATCGGCTTTATTACATTAACTGCTTGTTGCTATTTAACTAAAGCGTTATCTGGAAAGTTTGCAGCAAGCACTTGTTTTGCATTGGTTTTTAAATCATTAAGCCCTAGTTTGTCATAACATTTAATCATTATTTCTAATGCTTCCTCCACTTCTTTACTTGTGGTGAAATATTTAACAATATATCGGCCTCTATTAGCTGCCGCTGCAAAGGCATCTCGTTGATAATAAAATTTAGCCACTGACAACTCATACTGAGCTAATCTTGATTTTATCTGAATCATGCGTTTGCTTGCGTCTTCGGCGTATTTACTTTGAGGATATTGATCAACTATTATTTTAAAGTCATTAAAAGCCTCATGTGCTGAAGTGGGATCTCGATCAGAGCGATCAATGCCAACTATATCTTGAAAAAGGTTATCTTCCGTGGATTGATGAATTAGTCCTCGCATATAATAAACGTAATCAACATCTTGATGATTAGGATTTAAGCGCAAAAAGCGATCAGCTAATGCAATACCTTGTGCTGAGTCACCACTTTTATAGTAAGCATAAATTAAATCAAGTTGTACTTGATGAGAAATTGGTCCAAACGGAAAGCGAGAATCAATTGCTGATAAAATTTGAATAGCTTTTTGAAATAAACCATTATCAAGCGCTTCACGAGCATCGCTATATAATGATTGAGCAGAATTATCAGGTACCTTGTTAATATCTTCACTTGATGAACAGCCAGCTAAAGTAACAGCAAGGCTGATTAAAAGTATTTTAATTGTTATTTTTTCCATAGAATTGAGCATCACAACATTGTTTGAATTATAATAAAAAGCGACCGATTAAGCTTAAATAAAATATTTATTAAGGTAATTGGTATCCAACCTGAGTACAAAACGCTAAAATAGCTGGCTGTATTCTAACCCAGCTCTTTGCAAAGTGTAAATTAATTGAGAGTTTAATGTCTGAAATTATTCAACATGAAGAAATTGTTCCACAAACTTGTTTAGGTAAACGCTTAGACCAAACTTTAGCGCAAATGTTTCCTGATTATTCTAGATCACGTATAAAAGAATGGATACTAGCAGGGCAAGTTGCTATTAACGGTGAAATAATAACTAAAGCCAGAGAGAAAATGTTTGGCGGGGAAAGCATAGCTATTAATGCAACCGTTGAGGCAGATGTGCGTTTTGAAGCACAAGATTTACCTTTAAATATTGTTTATGAAGATGATGATATTTTAGTGATTAATAAACCAGCAGGTTTTGTTGTTCATCCTGGTGCTGGAAATCCTGATGGCACAGTTTTAAATGCACTATTACATTATTGCCCGTCACTTGATGTCGTGCCGCGTGCTGGTATTGTTCATCGTTTAGATAAAGATACTACGGGACTAATGGTTGTTGCTAAAACTATTGCCGCGCAAACTAATTTAGTTGAGTCGTTACAGCGTCGCGAAATAACACGAGAATATGAAGCGGTAGCTAATGGTATTATGACAGCTGGTGGTTTAGTTGATGAACCTATTGGACGACATCCTACCAAGAGAACTCACATGGCTGTGACTATTTCAGGTAGACCATCGGTAACTCATTATCGTGTTCTGGAAAAATATCGTTTACATACGCGTATTCGTTTACGTTTAGAAACAGGACGAACTCATCAAATACGTGTTCATATGGCGCATATTACCCATCCTTTGATTGGTGATCCTGTTTATGGCGGACGTCCACGCCCTCCTAAAAATGCTACGCCTGAGCTATTAACTTTATTAAGAGGCTTTAAACGTCAGGCTTTGCATGCCGCTATGTTATCTTTATATCATCCAATAACAGGAGAGTTAATGACATGGCATGCGGAATTACCTGATGATTTTGTTGAATTGATTAATTGTTTAAAAGCAGATCACCAACTTAATGCTAGTGAAAGTTATTAAGCCAAATCATAAAGCTATTAATATAGTGCAATGGCCTGTTCAGAATGTACAGGCCATTAGTACCAAACGTATCTCCCCATTTTTTTCTACAGATAAAAATAAACGGTTTTTAAATTATTCGTATGATCTAAATAATGCATTTGAATCTTTTAATTTAGGTGATCATGTTGGTGATGATCCAAATGTTGTTGAAAAAAATCGTCGGTCTCTACTTAAGCTCTTACCTGAAAACACAAAAATTCAATGGTTAAAGCAAGTACATGGCTGTGATGTTAAAATATTAACTGAATACTCTCCAAACATTATTGAGGCCGACTCAGTGGTAACCTCGGTAAAAAATCTTGCACTGAGTATTATGACTGCCGATTGTTTACCTATTCTTTTGTCAGATAAAAATGGTAAACAAGTTGCCGCTATTCATGGTGGTTGGAAACCTTTATCATTAAATATTATTGCAAAAACAATTCAGAAAATGTCAATTTCTCCTGAACGACTATATGCTTGGTTAGGGCCGTGCATTAGTGAACAGATTTTTGAGGTTGGGATTGAAGTTAAACAAATTTTTATTGAGCAATCTGTTGATTTTGAAAAAGCATTTAGTGATTATAATCATATAGATAACCGATGTGATGGCGGTAAAAAATACTTGGCAAATTTGCAAATGATTGCTTCAATACAACTACAACAATGCGGAGTGAAACATATATTAGCATTACCTGATTGTACTTATAATCAACCAGAACATTATTACTCTTATCGACGTGATAATATAACAGGGCGAATGGCTTCAATCATTTGTCGTGTATAGCTATTTTCATTAAAAAGTTGATTTAGCGCAATTATTTCACTCTCTTGTCTTGAAATGTTTACAGCTAACCCCTATTACTTATTATGAAACAACATTTATATATCTGATTACGGTTTAAGTGAATCAGGTTAGTAAGACCAGTGATATGGCCACCTTAGGAGCATTTTTCATGCGTTTAGATCGATTAACTCAAGCTTTTCAAACCGCTATTTCTGATGCGCAATCTTTAGCATTAGGAAAAGACCATCAATTTATAGAACCAGTTCACTTAATTTTAGCCTTGTTAAAGCAAAAGCCTAATAGTGTTACTCCTTTATTAAAAAGTGCAGGTGTAAATGAAGGTGCTTTACGTAATCAATGTGAAAGCGTACTTAATTCTTTAGCGAAAGTTGAAGGTAATTCTGGTGATATTCAGCTGTCTTCCGCGGTAATAAATTTATTCAATCTTTGTGATAAATATGCACAAAGATTTGATGATAAATTTATTTCATCAGATGTGTTTTTATTAGCCCTTTTAGAGGATAAAGGTGAAGTTGGTAAAATATTTAAAAGTTTAGGTGCAACTGAAGCGCGCATCAAGCAAGCAATTGATCATATTCGAGGCGGACAAAACATTGAAGAACAAAATGCAGAAGACATGCGTCAAGCATTAGATAAATACACAATTAATTTAACCGAAAGAGCCGAACAAGGAAAATTAGATCCTGTTATTGGTCGCGATGATGAAATTCGCCGTACTATTCAAGTATTACAACGTCGTACTAAAAACAACCCTGTACTTATTGGTCAACCAGGTGTGGGTAAAACAGCGATTGTCGAAGGTTTGGCACAGCGTATTATCAATGGTGAAGTGCCCGAGGGTTTAAAAAGAAAAAGAGTTTTGTCGCTTGATATGGGCTCATTAGTTGCAGGAGCAAAATATCGTGGAGAATTTGAAGAACGCTTAAAAGCAGTATTAAGCGATCTTGCTAAGGAAGAAGGGCAGGTGATCCTGTTTATTGATGAATTACATACTATGGTTGGCGCAGGTAAAACTGATGGTGCAATGGACGCAGGTAATATGCTCAAACCAGCATTAGCACGGGGCGATTTGCATTGTGTCGGTGCTACTACATTAGATGAATATCGACAATATATTGAGAAAGACGCAGCCCTTGAGCGTCGTTTCCAAAAAGTACAAGTTGACGAACCTAGTGTTGAAGATACTATTGCTATACTTAGAGGTTTAAAAGAACGTTATGAGTTACACCACAACGTAGACATAACTGATCCAGCAATAGTGGCTGCCGCTACTTTATCGTACCGTTATATTAGTGATCGTCAATTACCAGATAAAGCAATTGATTTAATTGATGAAGCAGCCTCTAGCATTCGCTTACAAATGGATTCAAAGCCAGAAGAGTTAGATAAATTAGAACGTCGATTAATTCAATTGAAGTTAGAAGAAAAAGCACTAGAAAAAGATTCTGACGATGCTTCGATAAAACGCTTAAGCATTATTTCTGAACAAATCTCTTCTTTTCAACAAGACTATGATGAATTAGAAGAAGTATGGAAAACAGAAAAAGCTGCGCTTCATGGTACACAAAGTATTAAAGAAGATTTAGAACATGCTCGTATATATCTTGAGGCAGCACGTCGCGCCGGCGATCTCAATAAAATGTCTGAATTACAATATGGAAAAATTCCAGAGTTAGAAAAACAGCTTGATCTCGCTAGCCAAGCTGAAATGCAAGAAATGACGTTGTTGCGCAATAAGGTTACTGATGTCGAAATTGCTGATGTTTTAAGTCGTTCTACAGGGATACCTGTTGCAAAAATGCTTGAACAAGAACGAGATAAACTTATTCAAATGGAAGAATATATTCATAGGCGGGTTATTGGCCAAGCTGAGGCGGTAAGGTCTGTATCCGATGCCATTCGTCGTTCACGTGCTGGTTTATCTGATCCCGATCAACCTATCGGTTCTTTTTTATTTTTGGGGCCAACAGGTGTAGGTAAAACTGAGTTAACGAAAGCACTTGCAAATTTTATGTTTGATAGTGAAGACGCTTTAATACGTATAGATATGTCTGAATTTATGGAAAAGCATTCTGTAGCACGTTTAGTTGGTGCACCTCCAGGTTATGTAGGTTATGAAGAAGGTGGTTATTTAACTGAAGCTGTACGTCGTAAACCTTATTCTGTTGTTTTACTTGATGAAATAGAAAAAGCACATCCCGATGTGTTTAATATTTTATTACAAGTATTAGATGATGGACGCTTAACCGATGGTCAAGGGAGAACAGTAAATTTTAAAAATACAGTAATTATTATGACTTCAAATATTGGCTCTGAGATTATTCAAATATTGTCGGATGATAGTCAATATAATGAGATGAGAGAGAAAGTGATTACTGAGGTTGGGCTCCACTTCAAACCTGAATTTATTAATCGAATTGACGACACTGTTGTCTTTCATTCTTTAATATCAACAGATATTGAAAAAATAGCTGCAATTCAAATTGAGACATTAAGAAAACGATTAGGTGAACGAGATATAAAATTAGAGGTAAGTGACAACGCTCTAGCATTTATTGCCGCTGTAGGTTTTGATCCTTTATTCGGAGCAAGACCCTTAAAAAGGGCAATACAAAATGGTATAGAAAACCCTCTAGCCCATAAATTATTATCAGGTGTCTATCAAGGAGGAGATACAATCCATTTAGATGAAGAAAATGGTAAACTGCTCATTAATTAAGAGTTATTGATCGCCACAATAAAGATCAACTTGTTTTTTATTTAAGACAAGTTGATCATTTTTTTGTTTATCACTTAATACTTTTGATTCACCTGACTCAGTTTTATATTGAATTACATCAAAACTTTCTAAAGTGCTGAGGTTAGTCTGGGCGGTTAGACATTTTTCTTTATTAAGATCAGACTCATTAACAACCAACTTTTTAGTTTGTACATCATCTTTTTTAGCCACCTCATTTTGGGTATTATGGGCTGATGCTTTCGAAATAGTTAACTCAGTGTAGTTATTGTGTTCGGGTTGGTTTTGACTAAAATGTACAATGTTCTTTTTATCGACCCAACGATAGATCGTAACGTCCGCTGCATTCGCTATAAGCGAAATATTTAATAAAGCTAATATAGCTAAGCCAGATTTCATATTATTATTATCCAAAAAGTACTTAAAAATAAATCGTACCACAGAGGTTGATCCATTATCGTAATGACTAACTGTATAACATGCTTAGGTTAGTTTTCAACATTTAACCGTTTTTTTTGTGTCGTTATATTATCATTAACATATAAAAACACGTGGTTATATTTATCAATATTATGATAAATTGTAATAATACAAACAAATATAACCATAAAATAGCACTATGAAAGAAAATCAAGCATCGAAAAACACAACAAATAGAGGTATATATCTGTTACCTAATTTATTAACTACAGCTGGACTATTTTCTGGTTTTTATGCAGTAGTTTCATCGATGAATGGGCACTTTACTAGCGCCGCCGTTGCGATATTTGTCGCGATGATTTTTGATGGATTAGATGGAAGAGTCGCTCGAATGACTAACACGCAGAGTGAATTTGGCGCTGAATACGATAGTATGGCTGATATGGTGTCATTTGGTATTGCCCCAGGTTTGGTTGCATATAATTGGGCACTATCTGAACTGGGTAAATTTGGTTGGCTTGCTGCATTTGTTTTTGTTGCTTGTGCTGCATTACGTTTGGCTCGTTTTAATACGCAAGTGGGAATCGCAGATAAACGATTTTTTCAAGGTTTAGCAAGCCCCGCAGCCGCTGGAATTATTGCCAGTCTTGTCTGGGTTGGTACATCATACGATTTAAATGGTCATGATTTTGGCATACTAATGGGGCCCATCACAATATTAAGTGGTCTTCTAATGGTAAGTAACTTTCGCTATAACAGTTTTAAAGAAGTTGATTGGAAAGGAAAGGTGAACTTTTTAGTTGTTTTAATTATTGTACTTGTTTTTGTTGTTGTCGCGTCGAGCCCCGCTGAACTATTAGCCCTGATTTTTATTCTATACGCATGTTCAGGACCTATTACTACCTTTAGGACAGTAAAAAAATTGAAATTAGAACATGTTATAGGTGACGATAAAGATGAAGATTTTGAAAGTTGTAATAAAATTAATGAAAATACAGCTGAAAAATAAAGTACATTAATCGGTTGTTAGCCTAATTAATTATGTTTAAAAACTTTATTAAATGTATAAAATAACTTTTTGTTTGTTAAGTATACAAATTGTTTGTGTTTTAATCGAGCAGTCATTTATTCCATAAAAAAAATCAAATAAAGTTCTGTTTACGCTTGACCTTAGAATAAAAATCTCTAAAATGCGCATCCAGTTCCAAGGGGTTCAGTCAAAAAGAAAGCCTAAGGGATTGTTTTGATAAGTTAAGCAAGGTTATTACGGTAAACTTGGTTAATTTAACGTTTTAAAATGCGTGTTTGAGTTTTTAATAAAAAGGTTCAAACTTAACTTAAAAAAGCGCAAAAAAATGTTGACATCAAAATCTGGAAGCGTATGATACGCATCCTCGCTTCAAGGCAAGCCACTAGGCAAAACTGGAAGTGAACTGACTTAAA